>Ga0208499_1000104_pt1 | contig 37346 bp, 46 predicted proteins | sample CryBogCBE07Jul09_FD_185504 | JGI IMG/M metagenome (GOLD analysis project Ga0208499, IMG submission 185504) | Freshwater microbial communities from Crystal Bog, Wisconsin, USA - CBE07Jul09 (SPAdes) (version 2) | ecosystem: Environmental > Aquatic > Freshwater > Lake | place: Crystal Bog... | reverse complement strand
TGTGGCTGAGGCTCCTGTGGCTGAGGCTCCTGTGGCTGAGGCTCCTGTGGCTGAGGCTCCTGTGGCTGAGGCTCCTGTGGCTGAGGCTCCTGTGGCTGATACGCCGGTAGCCTGACATGGCGGAGGTGATGAGCCACCGCTCGTCGTTCATAGCGCAGACGAGCTATGAGCACGACGACGGCACCCTCGTGATAGAGTTCACCGACGGCAAGACGTTCCAGTACGACGACGTGCCGCGCGGTATCTATACGGCGCTCATAACCTCCCGCTCTGTCGGCAAAGCGTGGCACGCGCTAATCAAAAATCGTTTCGTAGGGGAAGAGGTATGAGCAGCATGAAAGCCTTTCTCTCCGACCTCGGGGCCCAAGAGCTCGATGCTCCGGCAGAGGCGCTCCAGTTCGCGCTCGACCATGTGAATGAGGCGGGCACCTACAAGGGCGCGCTCATCATTCTGTCTGACGACAAAGGTCTTCGCCTTATCAACGCAGGCATGACTCTCGTCGAGAGCCTCGGGCTGCTGACGCTGGCGCAAGCCTCGATTGTGAAGTAAAAGTGGCAGACCTCCACGCCGATCTCTTTAAGCGGTTATACGCTGACCGCGTATTGGCGCATGAAGTTTTGTTTCGGCACAGGCACCCCAATGCCACTCAGCCGTTCCACCGCGAGATGATCGCTGACTGGCACGACAGCAAGATCCCCCATCTCATCAGCATGGCTTTCCGGGGCGCTGCCAAGTCTACCTTGGCGGAAGAAGCTATCGCTATCCGCGCGGGGTTCCGAGAGTTTAAGAACGGCCTCATCATCGGAGAGACCTATGACCGCGCCTGCGAACGACTTCACGCCATCCGGCATGAGATCGAAAGCAACGACAATCTCACAGAACTGTTCGGCGATCTGCGTGGCAGTGTATGGTCAGACGGTGAGCTCGTCCTCTCGAACGGGGTCAGGCTTTTGGCAATGGGGCGCGGCCAGGCGCTTCGAGGGATCAAGTTCCAGGACAGTCGCCCTGATGCCGTCTTCTGTGATGACATTGAAAACTCCTCGACTGTTGGCACGCTAGAAAATCGACGCAAGACCCGCGTGTGGTTCTTCGCGGAGCTGTTGCCAGCTTGCGATCCAACCGCTTTTGTTCGAGTAGCCGCAACGCCGCTCGATCCCGATGCGCTCGCAGTCCGTCTCTTGCGCGACGTTGACTGGACGCATCGGATTTATCCCATCGAGTTCCTCAACGCCGAAGGCATAAGGGAAGCGACATGGCCTGCCCGCTTTCCGCTGACGCAGATCGACAAGCTGCGCGACAGCCTCACCAACCAAGGGCTAGCCGAAGAGTTTGAACGCGAATACCTCTGCGAGGTCTCAAGCCGCGAGTCTCGCGTCTTCCGCGACAACTACTTCCGCGTAGAGCCGACGATCCGAACGTGGCAGCCGGTCTACGCTATGTTCGATCCTGCGCGCACAACCAACGCCAACTCCGCCACGACTGGCTATGCCTGCTGGAGCTGGATCGGGCCGAAGCTCGTCGTGTGGGATGCTTGGGGCAAGCTGCTCATGCCGAGTGAGATCGTAAGCGCCGTGTTCGACTGCGCGCTCAACAGCGACTTGCCGCCAGTCTGGGTCGGCGTCGAAGAGGACGGCCTCAACGAGTTCCTTCTCCAGCCTATCCGCCAAGAGCAGGTGCGGCGCGGCGAAAGCGTTCCGTTCCGCGCGCTGCGCGCCCCGAAGGGCAAGCTAGACTTCATCCGCGGCCTACAGCCCTTCTTCAAAGCCGGCGAGGTTGTCTTCGCCAAGGAACTGCCGGACTTGAAGCAGCAGCTTCTCGGTTTCCCCACCGGGCGCATTGACGTCCCCAACGCACTAGCCTATGCCCTAAAGCTGAGACCTGGTCTCCCAATCTATGACAGCTTTGGAGCTCGACATGTGTTCGAGGACTTACGTTCGGTGCGCGGCGCGACACCGTGGCTCGTTGTCAATGCGACACGTAGCCTACTCGCGGCATCCCTTGTTCAGTTCAGAGACGGAACTCTATACGTCCTCGACGACTGGGTCCGCGAAGGAAGCCCTACCGAAACAATTCGAGACGTCGTAGCAAACGCCCAGCTCTCTGCTGGCGGGCGGGTGACAGTCGTCGCAGCGCCGCATCACTTTGAAAGCTACAACAACGTCGGGCTCCTCCAAGCCTGCGCGCGCATACCTGTCACGACGCAGCGCGGCGTACCGTCGCACCTTGGTTCCCCCGCGCTCTCCTCGCTGATGCAGCGCGAGAGCCGAGGCTTTCCCTCCTTCCGCGTTGCGAGCCAAGCCCGCTGGACGCTCAATGCGCTGGCCGGGGGCTACACGCGAGGGCTGAAGAACGGCGTGCTGACTGAGTCCGCAGAGGAAGGCCCTTACAAAATACTCATCGAAGGGTTAGAGAGCTTTGCCGGTCTCACTGATGCCGGGTCGCTTTTCGACGACGATAGTGATATGACCTACGCCACGACTGCCCAAGGGCACCGCTACCTAAGCGCAAAGAGGTAATCCTAGATGGCCGAGATGAAACGAGACGCGGAGCTTGGGGGTCGTCAGGCGATCAAAGACCAGGTCAACAAGGTTGGCCGGGACGTAGAGAAGGGCTTCGAGAAGCAGCAAGAGCGGTCGGAGAACAACAACGACTACTGGGATGCCTACAACTGCGTCCTGTCCGATCGCCAGTTCTACAATGGCACCTCGCAGCTATTCCTCCCTTTTATCCACGATGCTGTCGAGGCGCGGAAGACGCGCTACGTCAACCAGCTCTTCCCGTCTAATCAACGCTACGTCGAGGTCATCACTGAGAATGGAGACCACCCTCACGCGCAGATGTCGTTGCTCGAGCACTACGTACGCCGGGAAGGTTTGCGCTCGCGCGTCGTCCGCCCGCTACTCGTCAATGGCGACATCGAGGGCCAGTACTCGATTTACGTGAGCTGGCGCGAACGGAAGCGCAATGTGACCTCTAAGGTTCTTGCGCCCGTCGAGATCGAGGGCCTCTCCGCTCCGCAGGAGTTCCAAGAGCCTGTCGAGGAGATGAAGGACGAAGAGATCCTCGAGTCCGGCCCGACCGTCGAGGTCATCGCCGACAACGACCTTCTCGTCCTTCCCGCCACCGCCGACACTATCGACGATGCGCTAGACAAGGGCGGTTCCGTCACCGTCGTCCGTCGTTGGTCTAAGGGCATGATTAAAGCCAAGAAAGCTGCAGGAGAAATCACTGCGGAGATGGCGGAGATGCTCGAGAAAGAGATGGGCTCGAAAGAGCGCGAAGAGCGCAACAACACCAGCAAGCAGCTCGCCTCCGCCGCGGGTATCAAGCTCGACGGCGGCAATAGCACCGCGACGATCTACGAGATCTGGGCGAAGCTGAAGGTCGGTGGCGAGCGCCGGCTCTGCCGGATCTATTGGGCAGGTGAAGGCCGCGTCCTCAGCGTAAAGCTGTGCCCGTACTGGTGTGACAAGGTTCCTGTCATCAGCGCCGCCGTCGAGAAGGTGACTGGCGTATTCAAAGGCCGCGCCCCTATCTCTGACGTGCTCGACCTCCAGGTCCTCGCGAACGATACGATCAACGAGGGCGCGGACACCGCGCACTTCTCTGCGATGCCTATCATCATGACTGACCCCGCGCGGAACCCTCGCGTCGAGAGCATGGTGCTCGGGCCAGCCGCTATCTGGAAGACCAGCCCCCAGGACACGACCTTCGCGCAGTTTCCCGACCTGTGGCGTAGCGCGTTCGAGCGCGCTTCGGAAATCCGCCAGCAGATCTTCCAGACCCTCAGCGTCAACCCTTCGATGATCCCCGGCGCAACCGGCGGCAAGCAGAAGAAGAACCAGGCCGAGGTCGCCAACGAGCAGCAAGTCGATCTGCTCCAGACTGCCGACGCCGTTCTTATCATCGAGGAAGACATCCTTTCCCCGATGCTCCAGAGGTTCGCCGAGTACGACCACCAGTTCCGCGACGACAAAATGATCGTTCGCTCCTTCGGCGAGATCGGGCGCGAGATCGTTATGGAAGAGATCGAGCCGTCGCAGATGAACCGCCGGTACGAATACCGCTGGTTCGGTGTCGAAGCGTCGCGCAATGCCGCGCAGAACCAGCAGCAGATCGCCGCGATGAATGTGCTGCGCGGTATCCCGCCGAACTTCTACCAAGGATACCGCCTCGATCTTGCACCCGCGATTGTCCCGATGGTCGAGAACGTCTTCGGCCCGCGCGTCGGCCCGCTTGTGTTCAAGGAAGTCGTCGAGGTCTCTGTAGACCCGCTGACCGAGAACGATATGCTCGAGCACGGCTTCGAGGTCGAAACGCACCCCGGTGACAATGATATGCAGCATATGCAGGCGCACATGATGATAGTCCGGCTGGGCGATCCGCACGGCACCGCGCGCAAGCACATGATGAAACACCAGCAGCAGGCGCAGGCAAAGGCCCAAGCGCAGCAGGCGCAGATGCAAGGCCCGCCGCAAGGCGCTCCGGGGGCTCCCGGGATGCAGGGGACTCCCCCCGGCGCAATGCCTCAAGGCCCGCAGCACCAAGGGCCTCCCGGTATGATTGCGCCCGATCAGATGGCGCGCGCGGGGGGCATCCAAATGCCCCGCAAGATGTGAGTTGACGTAACGGGTTACGATAGAGTATCTAGAGCACCTCGATCGATGGCCGTTAGTCATCAGCCCCGTCTTGCCGACGCTATCGGCTAGGAGAAGAACATGGAAGACGACGACCTGTATCTGGACGGACCAGAGGATATTGAAAATGAAACAGCCGAAGCGATCGACGATGACGATGGAGACAATGACGCCAGTTCCGGAGGGAACGGTGAAGGAAGTTTCGATCGCGCCGATGCCGGTGACGAGGGCTTCGGTGGAGAAAGCTCGGAAGAAGTAAAGCAGCCTTCGCGGGGCCAGTCCCGCATACAGGCGGCAACGCGCATCGCGGCAGAAGCCAAAGCGCGCGCAGACGAACTTGAGCGGCAGGTGCGGGAGCTCCGGGAGGAGCGCCAGAGCCAGTCGAGCCAATACCAGCAGGAACAAGAACGCCAAGCTCTGGCGAACATGGATCCTTACGAACGCCTCGAATACCAGACGCAGAAGATTGCACGCGACACGGAGACACGGTTTGTTCGCTTACAGCAGGATATGCACGACGCACAAGACAAGGCAGCCTTCGCTGCCCGGTGCGCGTCTAATCCTGCCCTTGCGGGTATCGCCAAAGATGTCGAAGCCGCGCTCGCCCAGTCTCGCTCTGGCGGCGTCACCATTCCTCGCGAGACCGTCGCAGCTTACATCCTGGGGCAGCGTATGCTCGAGAAGGGTGGAAGCGCGCGTGCCAAGCAGGTCAAGAAAGCCGCAGCCAGTGTTTCTCGTGAACGCGCCAGCCCGGTGTCAGGTGGATCTGACGTCGGCGGTTCGTCCAGGGGCAATAAGGGCTCGGTCCGCTCGCGCCTTGACGGCGTAAACATCTGACGGGGTGCTGAGCCCCGTCCTCACGGAAGGGGCTCACAATGGCCGGCAATAACACTTACTCGCAGCTTTCGTCTGACGTCGAAAGCTATATCGCAGACGAAACCCTCCCGCTGGCCCGTCGCCAGCTGGTGGCCTATCAGTTCGGTGACCCGCTGACCCTCGACAAGGGTCGCGGCACTTCCTACACCGCTACCCGCTACAACCGTCTCCCCCTGCCTTACGCGCCGCTCGCTGAAGGCGTCGGCCCGGCTCAAGGTGAGTCGCTGACCATCTCGCAGGTGACTGCGACGGTGCAGCAGTGGGGCGACAAGGTCGTTATCACCGATGTCGCTGAAATGACCGTCAAGCATCCGCTGTTCAAGAAGGCTACCGAGCTGGTCGCCCTTCAGATGGCGGAAACGCTGGAGCGCAACACCTTCAACGCGCTGATGGCCGGTACTCAGGTCAACTACGTCAACGGCCGCGGTTCGCGCGCTGCGCTTCAGAGCGGTGACGTTCTCGATCCGACCACTGTGATCCGCACCGACGCGGCTCTCGAAACCCTCGGCGCTCCGCGCTACATGGGCGACGAACAGACCGACGACAAGCAGGACGTAGATGCTGGCGGCCGTCAGGCGTCCGCGGACCCGCGTGCTATGCCTCACTATGCCGCCATCATCCACACGCTGGCTGTTGGCGACTTCCGTCAGGCATCGACTGTCATTACCGCTTGGTCGTACAGCGACCTCAATCGCCTGTACAACTACGAAGTCGGTGAGTGGTCGGGTATCCGCTTCTGCAAGTCCAACCTGGTTCCCACCTTCACGGGTGTGGCCCAGATCACCGGCACCCCCGGCACTGCTGGATCGCTGGCCACCAATACGTACTACATCCAGGTGACTGCTTCGGACACGCAGAACCAGTACGAGAGCCGCATCTATCAGGTGTCGGGCGCGCTGTCCGTTACCGGCGCGACCGGATCTGTCTCGGTGACTCTGCCTGCTCTGACCGGCTACACGTTCAACGTGTACATCGGTACGACCAGCTCGCCTGCTAACCTCGGCCTCTGCGCCGCTGGCCCGACCGCTGGCACCTTGACGGGCCAGGCTGTTCAGCTCGCCCCTGGCCAGACTGTCGTCATCACTGGCACCGGCATCGCCCAGACTCCGCCTGCCGCCCCCGCTACCGGCCTGACGGTCTATCCGACCTTTATCTTCGGTCGCGGCGCTTACGGCCAGGTCGTTCTGGACAACGCCAAGTTCAGCTACCTGACCGGCCCTGATAAGAGCGACGTGCTCAATCAGCTCCGCGTCATCGGCTGGAAGGTGATGTATGGCACGCTGATCGAGAACCAGCAGTTCTTTGCTCGTATCGAATCGGTCTCTGCCTTCACTTCGACCTTCAGTTGATCCTAATGGTCAGGGGGCTTCGGCCCCCTGACTTCTCTTTCTAAGGGAGACCCCGATGTCTTTGCTCCGCACCTCCGGCAGTGGCCCCTCCGTTCTTGTTCCCGGAACTGATTCTTCCGGCACAGCTACCAACGTAGCGATCCCCGCTTTTGCGTCTGTTGACGCAAATGGCAACCTCCCTGACCCGGTGACGGCGTTCACTTCGGGCAATGTGGCTAACGCTTCTGCCGCCGCAGTAATGGTTGCGACCCCCGGCAAGATCAACTACGTTACGGGGCTTAGCATCACTTCCACCGGGGCGACTGCCCCCGCCGTCGTGCTTGCGTCCCTGAACAACGTCCTCGGGGGAAACCTCTCGTTCGTTCAGGCGGTGTCCACGGGGGCGCTTGTCGCAAACCCCTCTTTGAACCTGACGTTCTCCCCTCCGCTTCAAGCGTCTGCCGCCAATACCGCGGTCACCGCAGTCCTCCCCGCGCTGGGCGCTGGCAGCACAAACGCTGTCGTGACGATCTTTGGGTACACGGCCTAGTTTACTCTTCGGTTCGTTGTGCTAAAGCGAAAGCGGAACACTTCCGTTCCCCCGAAACCAAGAGGTAGGTATGACTGCGAAGTCAATCGCGGAGGAGCTGATGGGGGACGAACCCCAGACCAGCATCCTCACCGAAAAAGAAATCCAAGAGGCCAAGGCGAAAGCTAAGACCAAATTGGATGCTGCGATGAAGAAGCTCGCTTTCGACAAGATCGTCGGAGAGGAAGAGCTTCGTCTGAAACGCGAACAGGGCAAAACCACTGGTGTCGCCGATATGGACGAGCAGGTCAGCATTATGATCGACCTTCCCGATTTCTGCGGTAGCATCCGTGTCAACAGCGAGCCCTTCTGGCCGGGGCACACTTACACCGTCCCTCGCCACGTTGCGAACAGCCTGCGCGAGCAAATGCAGCGCGCGTGGAACCACCAGCACATCCTCGACGGCAAGTCCGCTGCGGAACAGTACAAGATGACGAAGCCGCAGGCGATCACGCCCAGTGGCATCGGCGCATTTGAGGGCAAGCTATGAGCACCACCGAAACCAAAGCCGCACCCGCTATCGGGTACTCGATCGTTGCCAACCTCGGCGACGATCGCCAGATGACCATCCAGTGCTTCGTGGGCGAAGATGAGAAGCTCGCGGACACCCACGAGCGGATCGACCGCGTACTGTCTATCGTTGACCGGCAAAAAGCGCGATACTCGCTGAAGGAGCTGCACAAGGACCGCGCCAAGCAGGCGCAGACTTTGGCGCAGGGCGAAGAAGACTTTGCACGTATTGAGCTTGACCACGACACTGCCAAGAGCAGCTTTGCGATCCGCCAGAAGGAAATCGCGGAAGAGCGCGAGAGCATTCATGCCAGCGCTCACGCTGCGGGCCGCGGTAAGCCTGTTGGTGCCGCTGCGTCTCGCGACGCCGCTCTTGGCCGGGAACTGAAAGAGATCGAGCAGTCACTCGAAAAGAACGAAGCAGAGCGCAATCAGTATCGCGCTAACGTCTTGATCTCCATCGAACGGTTCCGCCAAGCCGTCGAAGCTCTTGACGCACGTATCGCTGAAGCTGAGGCGACCATCAGGGGGGAGTAAGATTATGGCGTTGCAGGCTCAACAGATTGTATCGCTTGCAACACAGATTGCAGGGGTGCCCGGCTATGCGTCGCAGGCCGGGCAGCTTCTCAATATGATCCTATCTGACCTTTGCCAGACCTACGACTTTGACTTGGCCCGCGGTGTGACGACTGTCACCCTCGGGACAGGCATTGGCTCAGGCCCTTACACACTTCCATCCGACTACCTTCGCGCCGAATATGACGACGTGTTCTTCACGCTTTACGGCGTCAAGTACCCCCTGACGAACATCGACCTCTCTGAGTTTGATCTGCTCGTGCAGCAAGCGGGGATGTACTCCTACCCTTCAATGTACGCGACGGATCTGTCCTCGCAGAACGCCACGCCAGTTATGTATGTATGGCCCCCGTCCTCGGGAGCTTACCCTCTCACAATTCGTTACCGCAGGCAGATGCCTGACATAACTACCCCCGAGAGCAGCTCGACTGTACCTTGGTTCCCCAGCCAAGACTACCTTGTCACCCGCTTGGCGGGCGAGCTGATGAAGATCGCAGACGACGAACGCGCCGCATCTTTCTTGGGAAGTGGGGACCTCGGCGCGCAAGGCATCCTCGATCGCTATCTGAAGATGAAAGACGATAGCTCCGTCCGCGCCGATGTGGTGCGTCTGGATCGTCGCCGCTTTGGTTCGAGCTGGAACAAAGTGCCAAACACCAAGCAAGTTGGCTGGTGATCTCCTCTTAAAGAAAGAGATTATATGGCGCAGGCCCCGACACCCGACGCCGTGCTCGAAGAAACCTACCGTTTGTTTCTGGAGCACGAACGCAATGTTAGCCTGGCTGCCCGCGCCGCTGGCCTAGCTCGACAGACTTTTCGGCACCGCGTCTCGGCCTACGAACGCCGGTTTGGGGAGCAGGCGGCCCCTAAGGCCGGAGCGCCGCTCATTCCTACCGCTGAGGTAATCCCCGAATACGACGGCCCGATTAGCGAGCTGCTTGACCAGATCGAGAAGCACACCGAGCGCCGCATCGCCAATAGCGAAGCCAAGCGATGGCGTCGCTTCAAGGTGCCGCACAAAGGCCCGTACGCTCTGATGTTCTTCGGCGATCCGCACATCGACGACAACGGTGTGAATATGAAGCTGCTCCGGTCGCACTGCGATCTCGCTGCGCGCACCGAGGGTCTCTACGCAATCAACATCGGCGACACGACCAACAACTGGGCGGGACGCCTCGTTCACCTCTGGTCCAACCAGGACACGAGCTCGCACACCGCCCGCCGTCTCGCCAAATGGCTGTTGTCCGAAGCAGGCGTCCCTTGGTTCCTGTGGCTGCACGGCAACCACGACGGCTGGAGCGGCCCTGTCGGTAAAGACTGGTTCGAGGGGTGCAAGCCAAACTTCGTGACGATGGAGAACTGGGGCGCGAAGATCACACTTGTCGCCCCGAACGGCCACGAGCTTCGCCTGTGGGCGCAGCACAACTTCAAGGGCCATTCGATGTGGAACAATATGCACGGGCTGGAAAAGGCCGCGCAGATGAAGGACTGGGCGCATCTGTATGTGGCCGGGCACCACCACGACTTCGGCATCCGCCAGGGTGAGAACCCTGATCGCAACTTTGTCTATAACCTAGCCCGCGCTCGGGGGTATAAGTTTGAGGATGAGCACGCGCTCGTTCACGACTTCCCTTCCTTCAAGCACGGCGCTTCTATCTTGGCGGCGATCGACCCTTCAGCCCAAGGCCCTAATGTGGTACAATGCTTTGCCGATCCTTTTGAAGGCGCGGACTATCTGAAGTTCAAACGGGCAAAGGCTGGCTGAAGTGGCGCTTCGCAACTCGAGAGATGTTACGGTCAAGCCCCTTGGGGTTAGTGACGCGCAGGACGGCACTAACGCCGCACCGGGCGCGATGACGACGTTGCAGAACCTCGTGCCCGCCTACCATACCGAGAATGTATTTGCCCCCCGTCCTGCGGCGGTGAAGACTGTTGATCTGTCTTCTATTAATGCCGTGGGGGTCATAAGCTGCTTCGTCGTCATAGACAGCCATGTCTACGGGATGATTAGCTCCTCGACCTATCCAGGGTACGATCAACCTTTCGTTTACAACCTCGGGACCGGCGTCCTCCAGACAGTGACTGGCGTCGCGGCAGGGCTCCTTCCCACAACCCAACCGACAACTGGCGATTGGGTTCCCCCGACGATACAGGCTGTCACGCCGACCACTCTCGTCATAACTCACCCCGGCTTCCCCGGAAGCAGCGGCCCCTACTTCGGCTGGCTCGATATTTCGAGCTTCGTATCCTCGGCTATGGTGGCGAACACGACGTTAGGGTCTAACGTCCTAACCGGCGTCGTGACGACCGTAGGCAGCTCTGCTCCTATCTTACAGGGCGTGCAGCCCGGCCAAGCGATCTCTGGCACCGGCATCCCGGCGGGGGCCTACGTGGTGTCTGCAACGAACGGTACGTTCACTCTGAGCACTACTGGAAGCACCCACAGCAACACGACTCTGGACGCTCTGGGGTCTACCACCGGAGTGATTCCCGGAACGCTTGTCACAGGCCCGAATATTCCTCCGGGGGCCTATGTCACAGTTGTGAACTCTTCCACCTCTGTGACGATATCACAGGCGGCTACCGCTACTGGTACGGGGCTCGCGGTGATCTTTTCGGGCCAAGGCACGATCACGATCAGTGCGAACGCCACTTCGAGTAACAGCGTTATCGCACTAACGGTCACAGGAGGAACCCCTGCTTCTCCGCGGTGGGGCGCGGGCAACACGAACACCAACCCGCTTACGACAGTGCCAACGTGCGCTTACGGTTTCAATGCCAGATGTTATTTCGGCTCAGGGCCTTATCTCGTCTATTCCGACTCACTCAATGCGATACAGGTCAGCCTGGCAAGCCAAGCGATAACCGTTGGCGACTCGACAAACATTACCGCGCTGTCCGGTGTGCCGCTGACTTCGCAGCTCACGGGCGGGGTCCAGCAGTCGATGACTGTGTTCAAAGGCGCAGGTTTTCTCTACCAAGTAACCGGCGATCCGGCGACAGCAAACCTTCTTCTCAACGCGGTGGCGGGGTCGGTTGGAACTCTGGCTCCTCGGACTATTGTCGGGACGCCTGTTGGCACCGCGTTTATGGCGGTAGACGGCCTTCGTATTCTCGGGCTCTCAGGAACCCTGAGCGAGCCAATCGGCGTTGGAGGGACCGGCGTCGCAGTTCCCTTCCTCAACGCCGTGTACCCCACTCGTATGTGCGCGGGGTTCGCAGAGAACATTTATCGGATCACCGTGACGAACGGAGCTACCGCGGGCAACCCAACTTCTGAGTACTGGTTCGACGTTAATAAAAAAGTCTGGACAGGCCCCCACACTTTTCCCTGCACGGCGGTGCAGCCCTACTCGAGCGGCGGCACTTTTCTCGTTGTGCCTACCGCAGCCGCTGCCTCTATCTGGCGGTCGGACGCGATCCCCAACTACAACTCGGTCTATATCGAGAATGGCGCACAGCTGACCTGTAGCTACCAGACGGCGCTGCTTCCTGACAGCGGTCACTTGTCCTACAACCGCGTGAACAAGATGACGCTGTCGATGTCGCTTTCGTCTAGTGCTTCTGCGAACGTAACTGTTACCGACGACAATGGCTACTCGCTGGCTACGACTTCGTTCAACGGCGAAGGGCCTCTGCCGACGCTGTGGGGGTACTCTACTTGGGGTGGCGGCTATTGGGGCTCGGGGGTAGGGGCACTTCGCCAGTACGCCCTACGGTTCCCGAACCCGTTGTTCTTCCGTCAAGCCTATGTCTCAGTGACGTTCTCTGCTACAAGCAGTCTGAACATCGGCAACCTATACGCCCAACTTCAGCCCCTTGGCTACTTTGCCAACCCGAACTACTGAGGACTGACTTATGTCGATCGCCAATGGCCTAACGCTCCCGGTGACGATCACCAACGGAACGACCAACGATGCCACTCAGGTTATGAGCGATCTCAATACGTTGCTCAATGCTCTCAACCGGGCGCTGCTCGACGCAGGCTCGGGGGCGGGCATGAACGCCTTCGCAACCCAAATACATAATCTAACGGATCCGAGCTCGGCGCAAGACGCAGCCACCCAGAACTACGTGCTTACAAAGTTTGCTTCGCCTCCGGCGCTGGGCAGCACTACGCCTGCGGCGGTCTCGGCTACGGCCGTCTCGGCTACGACCGTCTCGGCTACGACCCTCACTACGTCGGGTACTGTCTCGGGCGCGGGCTTCACTACGCTACTCGCCCCCTACGCCCCGCTCGCCTCGCCCGCGCTGACGGGTGCGCCTACCGCGCCAACTGCTGCGGTCGGGGACAGCTCCACCACCGTCGCTACCACCGCCTTTGCCAACAACCTCCACCCCCCGGTCGGCGCATTCCGGTCGCTAAAGATCGCCACCCAAGGTGTAGCGAACTTCACGTCGGTAGTGACTGCTGGCAACGTGGCGCTGTACAACAACGCCGGGGGGTACTTTACCGCGAGCAGCGTGAACGTGTCCCTCTCGATTAACACCAGCGGCGCGAACGGCCTCGATACCGGCGCGGTTGCAGCTTCGACTTGGTACTACGTCTATGTAATCTACAACCCAACGACGACGACGACCGCGGGGCTTTTCTCGCTGTCCTCCACCGCGCCGACGCTGCCCAGCGGCTACACCTTCTTTGCCCGAGTAGGCGCGGTTCGCACGGATTCCAGCGGCAGCAAGTATCTGCTGAACACGCTGCAATATGGGAACGAGGTGACGTATATTGTCACCGCTGGCAGCAACTCGACCACCATCCCCATTATCGCATCTGGCGTCACCGGCACATATACGTCAAACGTCTCGGTCACTTATGCCTCGGTTTCGGTCGCCGCCTTGGTGCCCCCGACAGCCTCACATATCCATGTGCGTCTCAACCCCAACGCACTCAACACCGGCTCGGCTTATACCGGCATTGCATCGAGCACTGCTTATGGTGCTGGCAACTCCACATCGCCGGGCACCATCTCGACAGACAACACCGGCCAGCAGGCAGGCCCTGCTGCCATGATGGCTTTGGAAAGCACGAGCGTCGGCGTTTACATCAGCGCCGCGGGTGGTGCCGCGTTTTGCCGTGGGTGGAGGGACAACCTGTGAGGGACCCGTTCGCAAACATTCCCGATGAGACAAAGCATCTCATTGATACAGCTTCAGTCATTACCGCGGGAGCAACAATTATCGCTTGGCTCCCCGCGATCTCCGCCCTGTTCTCTATCATATGGATGGGTATCCGCATCTATGAGAGCAAAACCGTTCAGCGGCTGCTCGGTCGCCAAGGAGACTTGAAATGAAGAAAGCTGCCGGCAAGACTGAGAAGGTCATGAAAGAATACAAAGAGGGCAAGCTCCGCTCTGGTAGCAAGAAAGGCCCGAAGGTTAAGGACCGTAAGCAGGCTATCGCCATTGCGCTGTCTGAAGCGGGCAAAAGCAAAAAGAAATGACGCAGCGCGCGCCAGCCGCAGGGCTCGCAATCGCAGCGGTCGTGGCAGCAACTATCCCGTTCACGACTAGCTTCGAGCGGATAGTGCCCCACGCCTACAGAGATCCGGCCGGCGTCTCCACCGAGTGCATCGGGGAGACGCGCAACGTCTTATGGGGCGTGACGTTTACCAGGGCGCAGTGCCAGGCAATGCTGGCGAACCGTCTCACCAAAGACTACGCGCCGCAGATCCTCAAATGCGCCCCAGCCCTCGCCACTCGGCCTTCTGCCTTCGAGGCCGCCCTTGACGCCAGCTACAACGCCGGAACCTCTGCGTTCTGCCGTTCGCCAATGGCGAAAGCGTTCAACGCGGGGGAGTGGACAGAGGGCTGCGCGCGGTTTATAGGCTGGAGAGTAACGGCGCGGGGCCAGATCATGCCGGGCCTTATTGTGCGCCGTAGAGATGAAGCCGCAACCTGCGTGAAAGGGCTGCCCGATGCTTGAGAAACTAAAAGCTCTGCCCAGCAAAGTGTGGACGTTCTGCAAAGTCCGCGCAGCGGAGATGACTACGAAGTTCGCAGCAATCGACGCCGCAGCGATCGGCGCGTTGCAAGCCGCAGGCGCTTTGTCTGGCAAAGCCGCAATCGCGATGTTTGTCCTTGTGTTCATCAAGATCATCACCCCCGACGCTACGAAGGTTTCGTGAGATGCTCTCGGTCGCCCTTGCCCGTGCTTTCGGCTGGCTGACCGGGAACACCACTCACCTGCTGCTCGCGGCGCTACTGCTTACTGGGGCGTGGGGCTGGGCGGAACGGGAGCGGGCGGTGAAATACCACGACGAGAGCATTGCTTTTACTGCGGCGCAAAAGAAGGCAGACGCGCTTGAGCAGGCGCGGCTTCAAGCTGTTGCCCGTCAAGTGGCACGAGACGCGCAGGAGGCGCAGGCACATGAGACACAAGATCTGTCCGTCAATCTTTCTGCTGGCGATAGCTATAAGCGGGCTCACAGCTTGCGCTCCGGTAGCGGTACACCCAACGGCGTGCCCGCTACCCAGGGTGACGCGCCCGCAGTTCCTATTGACGCCCCCGCCGACGCCCTCGTGGTTAGCGGAAAAGATTTCGATGCTTGCACCGCAGACGCAACTTACGCGGTCAACGCCTACCTCTGGGCGCTGAGCCTCAGCGAAACGTTCGACAAGTAACGCCCTTCCCCCCACGCCCATCCTGCGGTATAAGCGCAGACCAACACGGAGAACTGCAATGGCAAAGAAAGACACTGGTGGCGGCAATATGCTCGCGGGTATGACCAACAGGTCCCCTAAGGGCGATAGCGGTATGCGCCCCTCGGGTGCAAGCACCGCCGAAGGCGCAACTCGCGATAGCGTTGCCCGCGGCCGCACGCTAGGTGGCCGGGAAGCCTAATTGTGTCTCTGGTTCTCCAGTGGGAACCGGTCCAGTGCCTCCTCGATGAAGGGCTAGAGAAGCTCCTCTACCGCCATTGGCGCGAGGTGGCGCTGGATCAGGAAGAGGTTCCCCTCGATCCTGATTGGAGCTGTATCTGGCGGATGGAGCAGCAAGGCGTCTTCAGGACGGCTGCGCTGCGGAGAGACAGTAAGCTGATCGGCTACAGTGCCTTCTGCATCATCCCGCATTTGCACCACCGAGGAACACTCCACGCCCTAAACGACGTCATCTACGTTGACCCGCAGGAGCGGGGCGCGGCAGGGGTGAAGCTCATCAGAGGCTGCGAGCGGATGCTCAAAGAGCTTGGCGTCCGCAAGATCGTCTACCACTCCAAGCTGCACCTCAAGCTAGGGCGCAAGCAAAAGACAATAGGTGATCTTTTGGACATAATGGGCTACAAGGCTTTCGAGACTTCGCACAGTAGGTTGATAGGATAAGACGATGGGCGGTTCGAGTGCTCCTTCAGGGTATCAGCCTACTGGGCAGGCTCAGGCCGACCAGTCGTACCAGCAGACGCAGAACGCCCTGACCGCCGGGAACACCGGCACCTACAATACGGCCAATCAAGGCTACAACCAGATCTACCAGCACCAGCTCGCGAGCCCGTACGCCGCGCAAGCGCAAGGCCAGACTAACCAAGCAGCACAAAATGCTTGGGGCGTCGGCGCGCAGGATCTGGCGAACGCGCAGCAGATGCAGCAATACGCGCCCTCGATCATGCAAGCCGGGTGGGATCCTCAGGGGCAGATCTATAACTTTGGCGCGCAGCAGACGCAGGGGGCGGCGAACGCGCAAGCCGCGCAGTCGGGTCTTTCGGGCTCGCCATTCGCTGCGGGCCTAGCGAACGACGCCATGCAACAGTACAATATGAACTGGCAGCAGGGGCGGCAAGGCCGCGAAACTGCAGCCCTTGGGCAGTTGCAAGGGCTATATAGTGGAGTGAGCGGCCTCGGCAATGCGGGCATCAATACCCAGTTGCAAGCCGCAGAGATGCCGCAGTCGATGTACTCGCAGCTCAACAACGAAAATCTGGCTGCGCTCAACGCTCTCGTCCAAGGGATGGGGCAAGCAAGTGCGCCGCTTCAGAAAGATATTGCGGGCTACGGCAACTACATGCAACTCGGCCAGAGCGCGACGCAGATCGCGCAAAATGCCGCTCAGATCAACAATGCGAACTCCGGGCTCGGCGGCGCGCTTGGCAGCATCGCGGGCCTCGCGCTCGACTACTATACTGGGGGCGCGTCTGGGATCGCGGCTGGGCCCGCGGGTTAGTCCTAAGGAACCGAGGATATGTCTTTCAACCTAAACCACTTCTTGGACAGCTTCCAAGCGCAGCGAGATGCTGACCTCACCCGCCAAGCTAAGATGCAAGGGCTTCAGGATGCCCGCGCCCAGCGTTCTGCCGCAGCAGACACCGCGAATTATTTTATGGCTCCCGACCCAGGGGCCGGTCAGCAACCCCCGGTAGACCTTAGCGCCCTCGCGCAGCTTACTGGCGCAGGAGGTGGGCAGCCCGCCTCGCCCCAGATGCCAGCCGCAGGGCAGCCGATGCCCCAAGGTTTCGGCCGCGTTCCTATGCCGCAGGTGGGTGCGGCGGCGGCGCAGGGTATGGGGGTCTACGGGCAGCAACCGCAGCTCCCGCCCCAGCTCGCAGCTCTGGCCGCGCAGCAGCAGCGCTCTCCTATGGCCGCGCCGCAAGGCCAGCCTATGCCCGGCAACATCCAAGTGGCTCCCCGGCCCACAGCCGGTGCGCCGCAGATGCCGCAGCGCGCCGCGCCGCCCCCCTACCAGCCCGAGATGTCGCAAGCAGCCGCCGCGAACACTCCGCAGTCGCAGAGCCAAGACTATTCTTTGGCGGCGCAGATGCGCGAGGCGCAGCAGTCGCTCGGCACCGTGTACCAGGGGCTACGCGCCGCAAACCCTAAGGCGTCGCCATATGAGCTAAGCCTTGCCGCCGGTCAGGTCCTTGGCGACATGAAGGGTCTTGCGCCTATGACTAAGGCCGCGATGCAGGCGCAGAACGCTTTGCTGGGGCAGCAGACTCGGGCGCAGTTCGCGCAGCAAAAACTACAGCTCGACTGGGCAAACGCGGACACCAAAGTAAAGCAAGAAGCCGCTCTCGAAAGCTACCACCGGAACTTGATTGCTCTGGGTGAATACCGGGTTACCTCGCAGCGCGACATTGCAGCTGGACACGACACCACGAGGCTTCAAGCAGCTACCGCGACGATATCCGGCGCTCTTGACCGCGCTATCCTCAGCGCCAAAGGCAAGGAGCGCGACGCGCTTATCGCCGAGCGGGGCAAGATCCGCGCCGCACAAGCAGGGATGGGTGAAGCCCCGACCTACGACCAAAACACGACGCCGACTGGCGACTATGGGGCGTCGCCCGCGCCTGCTGCTTCTGGAGGAGGCGTGCCTCCCCAGTACCTCGGCTATCTAAAAAACCATCGCAACGACAAGAAAGTCGTGCAGGGTTACGTAGGTCAGTACGGTAAAGCGGCAGTCGATGCCGCGCTGAAACCTTAATCGTGGCCGACGAGGTTCCCCCTTTCTTGCGAGCGCAGAATGCGGGCTCGCCGCCCCCCTTCTTGAAGGCGCAGGGCGCAGATGAGGTCCCCCCTTTTCTCCGGCCAAAAGCCGCCGCTGTTAGCGGCAAAGGCGGCGGCATTGAGCGCGAAGCTGGCACCCTCGACCCCGGCCTGACCGTCTCTGGCCGTGCACGTACCCCTGCACGCAACGCGCAGATCGGCGGCGCGCCCGGAAGCGGCCACCTCGAAGACAACGCCCGAGACTTTACGCCCCGCAAAGGCGAAACGCTTGACTCGCTCTACGCGAGGCTTAACCGGGGCTTTGGCCCCAAAGGCTATCAGGTGCTTGAGGAGCGGGCAGGTGACCCCCACTCTACTGGCCCCCACGTGCATGTGGGCTGGAGGCCCGGCGCGCAAGACTTTCAGTCCGGGCAGCCGGGGCCGCTTATCGCTCCGCAGCAAAAACCTACCGCGCCTGCAAAACCGTCTAAGCTATACGGGGGTTTGTACGGAGCCACGTCCCTGTCCGCTCCCGGCCCACGCTCGCTCTTGCAGCGGCTGCAGGACGAATACGAACTGTCCAGAAAAGGCACTGGTCTTACTGGCGCTCTTGCCAATGCGGCTATGGGCGGGATGGGCCAGAACAAAGAGGCGATCAAGCGCGACGAACTTGAGCGGGAAGCCCTCGCTGCCCGCCGAGAGAAATACGATCCTGCTTGGCGTCCCGGCCTCTCAAACCTCAAAGGGAACCTAGCGCGCGAAGCCGCTAAGATGGGAGGGCACGCCGCTGGAGAGCTTAACCCTCTGTACCTGATTGGCGGCGGGGGCGGTCTTCTTGCCCGCATGGGAACCCAAGCGGCTGTGCAGGGCGGAACCAATCTGCTCGAGCAAGGGCTGCGGGCCAAGCAAAGGCTGCAGCGGGGGGTGGACCCCTGGGCTGTGGCCGAATCCGCTGCGGGCGGCGCAGGATTTGAGGGCGCGGGCGCGCTTGTGAAACCTTTGGCGAAGCTCGGGGCCAAAGGCGTCTCCGCAGCACTTGAAACGTCTGCCGGTAAGCCGATCGCACAGGCCGCGAAGGATCTTTACACTGGCGCGCGCAGTGTAGCTAACCCCTTGGCCGCTTCGCCGGCCGCCCGCTCCGTCGGGATGTTCATTCGCAAAGCCCGAGGAACGAGCCAGCTCGAGGCTGACCAGGCCGCCCACGCCTTCCAAAAGGTAGGCGAGTATGTTGAGCGCGGCGGGCCAGAAGAGCAGGCGGCTTGGCTCCAGTTCGTCGAAGGCCGCAGCAAAGGTATGCCGGAGCGCGCCACGCAGGGCGTCCCTGTCAAAGGAGAGGAAGGCAAAGCGGCTGCCGACATTGCGGCGGTGCACACGAAAGAGCTGGCCGAAAAACTCGGCCTCAACGCCAAAGACGTCAAGGCCGCAGACACGTTCGCGCAGGTATTCCAGAACTACCGCGACCGCGCGACAGAGGTCATCAAAAATAATGTCGGCAGCGCACCGCGATTTATGGAGGATTATTTCCCGCATATGTGGGAGAACTCCGAGAAGGAGGTCGCCAACAAGTACGCAGACTGGCTGGCCAAACAAGGAAGCGGGCGCAATCTAAAGGCGCGGACGATCCCGACGATCCAAGAGGGGATCGAGATGGGGCTGAAGCCCAAGTACGGTATCGTCCAGACCGCGCAGATCTACGCCGAGAATATGTCTAGGTTCCTCGAAACCCACGAGACGCTCGGGTGGATGAAGACTGAAAACCACGCCCAGTGGCATCGCCCCGGACAGCAGCCGGAGGGGTGGGTTCCTCTCGCAGGCGCATTCACTGAACGCCAGCCCAAGATGCGCGGCGGCGGCAGAGGCGGAAAGTTTGAAAGCTACGCGCCTGGCTCCCCGCTCCGCCTTGAAGGGCCGGGGCAGCCGCAGCTTGGCGGCCCCGAAGCGCAACGCGCGCTCCCCCCCGGCGAACCTCCTATCCTCAATCAAGGGGCTATCCCCGGCGGCGGTCTTGGGCCTGTGCGCCCCGGTTCCGCGGGCTTGGGCCACAGTGGAGGCCCCAGCCTTATCGAAGACGCCGCTGCCGGCGCGCGGAACATCACCCCTGGCATAGAGAAGCCCGGTGCGGCCCGCTCGGCCAATGTTGCCGATCGCGGTGTCAACAAGGAGGTGCTCTACGCGCCGCCGGAAGTTGCGCGCCTGTACAACAACCACATCAGCAAGCCTTTCGCGCCGGGCAAGACCCCTGGCGAAACTGTTGCTCACTATGCGCACAAAGCTGCGGTTGCGGATATGCTTTGGAAGTTCGCGTTCTCCGCTTACCACGCTTCGACGGTGTCGATCGAAAGCGTTATCAGCAGTGTTGCCTCCGGGCTCCAGTCCGCTTCGCGCGGGCAAATCGGACGGTCTTTGAAGGAGATAGGCACCGCCCCGATCGCCCCCGTGCTCCGTTTTTCCCGTGGCGCGAAGATGAAGAAAGACCTCCTCGGCGGGGTTGCGTCTTCTCCCTTCGATGCCAAGTTGAACGAGCAGTTCGCGCGAGCGGGCGGCAAGCTGCATATGGATCGCGACTACCGCGCCACCGCAGCAAAGAGCTTCTATTCCGCCCTGAAAGAAGGCAATCTTCGCCGTGAGCTTCAGCTCACCGCACAAAAGTTCAAAGGCGCAGAGGGGCTCAAGGCCAAGGCAAAGGAGGCAGCTCGCGCCGTTGCTAACGGCGTGCAGTCGATTAGCGGGCCGCTCTTCGAGGACCTCATCCCGAAGATGAAGATGGGCGCATGGGCGCAGAATATGCAGAGCTTTATGGAGAAGTTCCCTAACGCCTCTCAGCAAGAGCTCGACGCCTACGCCGCCCGCGCCCTTGACAGCATCGACAACCGCTACGGCGAAATGATTAAAGACAATCTATTCTGGAACAAGAAGACGGAGCAGCTCTCCAACATTGCGCTTCTCGCTCCGACGTGGAAGTTCGGATCGCTCCGGGAGTTCCTCGGTGGGCTGCACGACATCCCTGAAAGCACGAAGGGGCTTGTCACTGGGAAGGGTATCTCGCCCCGCACCGCTCACGTCGCGGCTTCTGCCGCCGTGCTCGCCACGATCGGCGGTATCGCCACCTACCTGAGCACAGGCAAACCCCCCGAGAGCTGGAGAGACCTCGCGGCCTATCGGACTGGCGGCACTCAAGCGGCTGGCAAAGTCCGTACCCCTGAGCGGGGGCTCGTACCCGGCGAGCAGAAGGAAGCTATGAACCTGACGCACGCAGTGGCCGGCGGCGGCCCAGGGCTTTTGCGCTACGGACGTAACGCTCTCGGCGATATGCCGGGGGGTGTTGTCGATGTTATGTCGAACACCGATCCAATGACTGGGCGGGCTATCTACGGCGCAGGCGCGGCCCCCGGCGCGGGAGCCGAGTGGCTCGGTAGGCGCACCAGCAACATCGCGCTGGAAAACGCGGCGCAAGGCCCCCCCAAAGGCAGCCAGATCGGAGACCTTGCCCGGTTCCTTGGTACGCGCCCCGCGCCGTCCTATCTGTCGGGCGCTCCGGCCTTGGCCGCCGCGCAAAAGAAGGCAGACCTCCGCGCGCGCAAAGCGGCGATCAGGGCCGCAGCCGTTCGCAAGAGGAATGCAGGCGAGTGAACATAACTATCCAAGTCATTCCCACCGCCGACCAGCGGTATGCAACTCTTGGTGACTACTGGTGGGAGGGCGAGGAGCTCCAGATCCGCGTCTCCGAAATGCCTGACTGGCGCGAACAGATATTGATCGCGGTGCATGAGTTGATCGAGGCTACGCTTTGCGAAGACCGGGGGATCGAAGAGCCGGACATAATGGCCTTTGACACCGAGCATCCCGAGTGTAGTGATCCGGGCGCGCACCCCGACGCGCCCTATCGGGCCGAGCACTTCTTCGCCGAAAACATCGAGCGCCTTCTCTGCGCGGAGTTCGGGCTCGACTGGCAAGAATACGAACAGCACTGCGAAGAGGAGTTCCCCGAATGAAACTGCTGCTGATAGATTCGGGGGGCTTCATGCTCGATCTGGCTATGCGGGCGCAGGACGCGGGCCACGAAGTGCGCTGGTTCATACGGCAGAGCCGCATGACAAACAACATCGGCAAGGACTGCCTTGTCGGAAAGTCAAAGCAGGTGAGTGAGTGGCAGCCGTGGGTCCGCTGGGCGGACGTCATCATGTGCGGCGACAACACCAAATACATCCAAGAGTTAGCGCACTGGCGGAAGCGCGAAGACCTTCTGGTCATCGGCGCTTGCACCGAGTCGGCGAGCTGGGAGCTTGACCGAAACGCCGGGCAGGCGCTGATGAAGAAGCACGGCCTGAAGGTCGCCCGCTACAAAGAGTTCTTCGACTACGACAGCGCGCTCGCGTACGTGAAGAAGGAAGGCCGCGCTTTCGTGTGCAAGCCCTGCGGTGATGAGCCTGACAAGAGCCTCACCTATGTCTCGAAGTCCCCTGCTGATCTCGTGTTCATGCTCGAGCGGTGGAAGAAGATGAAGAGGCACAAGAGCAGCTTCATCTTGCAAGAGTGTGTCAAAGGCACTGAGATGGCCGTCGGTGGGTGGTTCGGCCCCGGCGGCTTCCGAGGAGGCTGGCACGAGAACTTCGAGTTCAAAAAGCTCATGGCAGGGGACACCGGGCCGGCAACTGGAGAGATGGGGACAGTAGTCCGCGCCGTCAAGACCTCGAAGCTCGCGGACATGGTTCTGAAGCCATTCGAGGAGGAGCTTCACAAGCGGGACTATTGCGGCTACATCGACGTCAACTGCATTATAGATGAAGACGGCACGCCGTGGCCCCTCGAGTTCACAACTCGTCCGGGCTGGCCTACCTTCAACATCCAGACGGCGATGCTGAAAGGAGACCCCGTAGAATGGCTCGCGGACCTGGCACTAGGGAACGCCTCCTCGCCCTTCGTACTCGACAAAATAGCGGTGGGAGTGGTGATGGCGATCCCAGACTTCCCGTACAGCCTGTTCACCCGGAAGGACGTAACGGGGATCCCGGTCTATGGAATAGAAAAGAAAAACGAAAAGTCCCTGCATCTGTGCGAGATGATGCGTGGGCAGGCTCCTCACAACGTGAACGGGAAGGTGATGACACTGCCATGCTACGTGACGGCGGGGGACTACCTCCTGGTGGGAAGCGGACTGGGGGACAGCGTGCGTCAGGCGAGGAAGCGGGCGTACACCGTGCTCGAAAGCCTCGAGGTTCCGAACAGCCCGTTCTGGAGGCCGGACATCGGGGACAGGCTCAAGGAGCAGCTCCCCAAGATCCAATCACTGGGTTTTGCGACGGACTTGCTCTTCTAGCAGAGCCCGCGCAGTTCGAGGAATTGCTGGGGATGAGCCTCGCCTTCGCCAAGGAGGTGATGGCCCTGAAGCTCGATCCTGACGACAAGAACTTCCCGAAGATCCTCGGCACCAAGCAGGCCGTTGCGGCCTCGATCTTGACTGCTTCGGTGCGCGTCAACGACGGAGCACTGAAGGCCAAGAACGAGGATCGCATCGCCCAGTTGCTCGAGGAGGTCAGGACCGCGGGCGGATAGGGCGGTCGTCCTTGCCGACCCCCCGTATTTCGTAAGCGATCAGGAACAGGATGCAGCATCCTGCGTGCCAGAGATGGCTGTATCCGGTCTCCTCATCGAGGGTGTCGCCCTCCCACCAGGCCATCGTATGGCGGAGCAGAGCGCCGTAGCAACGGCTCCACGCCATCCCTTCTTCCCAGTTGCGGTCAGCGTACTTCTTCGCCCCGAACGCGAGCACCTTGACGATAGCGCGAATCGCATCGGTCGGGAGGAGGTGCCACGGGTCTTTTCCGTGGTCAGCCTTCCGGCCACCGGGCACTTCTCTGGCGGTGGGGGATGCGGCTTCCTGCCTGCACTGCGCGTTCATCGGGCACACCTCGCAATGGTGCATCGTGGCGTAGGCATTGGTGCCAAAGCAGGGGGGATTCATTCTACTTCTCCTATGGTTGATCGTTGATCGCTAATCATCTTACGATCTTGGTCGGTGAAGACCCAAGCGCTGCCTGACGCCACTGCCCATTCGACGCACCGCTTGAAGGCGTGGGAGATTGCGCTCGGCTCCGAGCCGCTCATGGCCCGTTCCGCAAAGGCAGTGCGGAGCATCCCCCATTCGACCGGGGCATCCTTCGCCAGCTTGTTGTTCTTCCTCGCGAAGTCGAAGCTCTCCGCGAACACTTCGGAGTATTTCGGAGTCTTCCCCACGGGTGCTGGCTTCGCGTCTGTCCCCATCGAGATCGTGCAGGTCGAAACCTCCCTGCTCTTGTCGTCAAGGCCGAGAACGTGGCGCTGCAAGGTGAAGCTGCCCCACTTGCCGGTGGGCGCGTCGCGGCCCTTGGTGCATTCAACATACCGCACGGGGTTTGCGTCGGTGTGAAAGATCTCGAACACTGTGTCGAAGCCAGCGTGGAGCGCGGAGCCCCCGCGTGCGCCGGTCCCGTTCTTCGGTGGGTGGTGGGTGACGACGACAAGGCAGTCCAGCCGCGCGGAGATCTGCTCGAGGGCCTTTACGGCCTTGGCGCAGTCAGTGTTGCTGTTCTCATCTGCCAAGAGGCCGACAGAGGCCAGCGTGTCGATAACGATCATCCCGAGGCGCTTGCCATACTTCTCCTTGAGATCTTTCGCCTTGGCGACGATGTCCTCGATCGCTTCCCGCAGCGCAGTGGAGTCGCCGAGGGTCGAGACAGACATCGCGGAGACTGGGATCTTACCGCCGAGAACCCGCAGACGGTTCGGCATACCGCCGACGCCTTCGCCAGAGAGGATGATCGCCGCGCATTCCTCGTCAGGCTTCACCCCGAAGAACTCTTCGCCCTTGGCAAGGCAAGCCGCAAGGCGAGCGGTCAGAAAGGTCTTGCCTGCACCAGAGGGGGCGACAAGCAAAGCCGTTCCCACCCGAGGGAGCCGTTCATAAAATAGCCATTGCTGGTTCAGATTGATCGGGTCGCCAGCGTCGATCCACTTGCTACGCTTGCGCGGCGGCTCAGGGGGCATCTCGACTCCCGCAAACTCTATGGCGGGAGAGGCAGAGCCCGCCGGGTTCTGCGCGTACTGGTAGGCGTTCGTTACTTTCGCCTGAAGCTCTTCGAGGCTCCACGGCGGGGCGCAGCGGTCGTTCCAGAAGTCGAGCAGCATATCAAGCGCCGCCGTTGCCGAGAGGCCATAGTCCCGCAGCTTGCAGGCGACGCCGTAGGCGGTGTGGTCCCCGCCGTCCCCCTCGAGGGATAAGGGCGCGGAGTAGATAAGCCAATGTTTGGCGATCGCGTAAGCGGCCTCGGTGTCCTCCTCGATCACGACCAAGGGCTGCTCTACCTTCTCTTTGGTCTCGTACAGACGCGACACGATCTCTTCAGGGATCTCGAGCAGCGCGGTGTCGTTCTCCAAAACGTATTCGCCCTGCTCAGTCACCGAGCCCGGTGCGATCACATAGCCGTTGTGCGAGCGCGTATCCAGACCCGCGCCCAGCTTCCCGGCGGTGTTGTCGGTGTTCTTCTTTGAGAAGTAGTAGTAGTGCCAGCCGCCTGATGGCGTCCGCACCGTGAGAGTATTGCTGCCGATGTCGAGATCGAAAAAGCTCGCGGCCCCCGGCTTCCCGCCTTTGACGTCTACGTCAATGACGCACAGCCCTTTGCAGTACACCCCGACGTTGTAGAAAGGGTTCTTCTCCCACCACTTTCTGATCTGCTCGGGGTTGATAGTCGAGCGGCGCTGCCAATCCCTGACCGCCGGCACCTTGCCGCCAGCGAGGAGCGGAAAGACGCGGAATCCTCTCGCGGCCCAAGCGAGCGCGTATTCTGTCATGTCGCGCAATTTACTTCTCCACGAAAACGTAGGTTCCCTTGACCGCACCGGGGAGGATCTTCGCCTCGCCCCGCACGTTGTACCGCGACAGGTAGCTCCCAATGGCCATCTGCGTGCGGCGTCTGCCCAGGACGGGCCTGCGCTTGTAGATAAGAAAGTAAATCTCTTCGACAGACGCCATCTGGTGCTCGACCATAAAGTCGTGCAGGCGCTGCATCTTCGGTGCCCCGTCAGGCGGCCTATTTGACATAGCGAAAATCCTCCCACGCGCTTACCGCCACAGGCAAGCCGTCCGCCCAGTCAGGCACAATCGACATAATCTCCGACAGCTCCCCGACGCTGCCCTGCCCGTCAGGCAGCTCGCAGATATTCTCGTCGTGGACTGTCAGCACGAGCGGGTAGCCCGCGTCTTCGAGGCGGAACATACTCTCGACGAGCACGTCCCTCGCGACCGCCTGCACGATGTTCTCGCACTGGAGGCCGCCATAGAGGCGGTTCTCGCCCCACTTCTTAGTGACGCTATCGACGCCCCAGAATTGAACTTGGGGGTGGCTCTTGCGCCCGTCAGAGGGATCTGTCCAGACGATACTTGGCGAGGCGTAGGCCAGCACCCGCATCGAAGGCAGACGGCACCAGAGGAAACCGTGCCGGCACAGGTAAGAAACCTTCCCCCTGAAGACTGGCACCTTGAGCCCCGGTGTCCGCACAGCCTCGATGGCGGCGCTCTGAAGCTCCCACCAGCCGCTTACGATCTCGGGGTGAGCAGAGCGCCACGCGGTCTTCAGCTCCTCCGCGCGGTCATCGGATACGACGACGCCGAGGTTCGCGCCCATCTTCTGGAAGGCGCGGACACCCCCTTGGTAGCCCATAGATAGCTCCATGACCTTGCCGATCTGGCGATGATCCTTGGTGACGTCCTCGATGTCGATGTGGAAAGCCTTGGCGTAAGCGAGCTTGTACAGGTCGGCCCCGATGCCGTTGTCGTAGTCGAAGAAGGCGTTGGTCTTCCACTGCTCCCCCGAGAGCCAAGCGTTCACCCTGCCCTCGATGTTCGCGTAGTCAGCACCAAGGAGGCGGTGCCCTGGCGCGGCGGTTATCATCGAGCGCAAGGCGCGCGAGAGGATCTCCAGCGGGTTTTCCCAGTGCAGCGCGGCGTGCGCGAATGCAGCTTTCGGATCGTCGTTCGCGTGAAGTATCTTGTGCAGTTCGAGAACGTCGTCAGCGGCATCGAGGATGCGAGGGAGGTTCTGCGGCTGGATCAGCCGGCCAGCCCATCGCCCGGTGGACGCGCCGTGGTAGTTCAAGGTTCCGCGCACCCGGCTGTCGGCGCAGACGGAGTTCTCCATCGCGCGGTACTTGGCGACGGACGACTTCGCGGAAGCACGGCGAAGCTCTACGACCTCTCTAGCCTTTTCGTCGTCAAACATATCCGCGCACACCAGCACGTCCTCGATACTGCCCTTGGCAAGCGAGGCAGTGACAACGCCCCGGCTGCCGAGCCACTCGACGATCTTCGCTACCTCTGTGGACTTCTTCACCGCGCCTTCCGTCAGCACCGCCATGCGGGCGTTCGCGGCCTTGACCGCGACTTCCGCCACAGCCTTCGCGCGCCGCACGGCTTCGATGTCGATCTGGACGCCACGGTGATTGATCTTCTGGTCGAGCAGCCACACGCGGCGCTCGGCTCTCGAGAACTTGAGCAGCACGCGGTCGGCTTCCGACTCGGCGTAAACGTCTTGCTCGCAGTAGTCGCCCAGGCGGCGCAGACGCTCCTCGTCTTCCCACCAGTCGATGCTGCCGTCGGGGTGAATCTTGCGGGGCTTGCACATTCTGAGCATCAAGCGGTGCCCCTCGGCGTCCTTCTGCGACTTCAGGCCCAATGCCCTGCCAGCCGCGTCAAGGCTCTGAGGAAGCGCCAGAACCGCCGCACGGGCCATTGTGCAATCCGTCTGCTCGATCGGGAGGAGCGGGAAGCCGCGCGCGGGGGCGATCAGCTTGTTCCAGCACTCTCGGTCAAACGCGATGTTATGGCCGATGACGATGCCCCCAGACCGAATGTGCTCGGCGAGGAGACCCAACTCCCCTTCGCCGAGCACAAGGCCGTCGCCCACTCTGAACCGCACGACGATACACTCTGTCGTAGGATCCTCGAAGTAACGGTATAGCCCTGCGGACTTTAGGTCACAGGTCGATCGCGTCTCAACGTCTAAGTGGGCAGCAACTTTCATCAGTCGAACAGCCCGCCAGCATCAACGTCGCTGTCGATGTCGAGGCTCACGCCAGCGAAGGCGTCGGCAATGCTCTCGCCGCCACCGCCGAGGTTCTTGTCATCGGCGACAAGCATCACAGACTGAAGGCCAAAGGACGTGCCTTTGTTCACTCCCTTGTCGTAGGTGTACGGGCGCAGCGTGCACACCGCCCAGACGCCGGGGTAGACCCGGCTGCTGTCGGTGACAACAACGCCATTCGCATCAACAACAACCGGCTGGCGGTCAGAGGTAGGGGAGAGAAAGACCCCGCCCTCGTTGTATCCGTCGTAGCGCAGCATATCAGCCTGATCCTTGAACGGGGACTTCAGCTTCGGGCCTTTAGGTGTGCCAGCGTCGGCCCACTTGGCCTTCGTGACCTTGCCCGCTTCCTCCTTCAGAATGCTGATGTCAGCACCCACGGGGAAAACAAGGTTCGCGCCGTACTTGCCCTCGAGGTTCGGCGGCACAGGCTTCGAGCGACTGAACAGGTTGGGAAAGCTCAGGCGCACAGGGCTGGTGCGGAGATTGCCGTTCGGGAGCACAGTGCATGGCACTTTCGCTTGTGCGTTCGCAATCCACTCAGGGCTCTTGTTTGAGGTAGCATCGGCCATCATTAGTTCCTTAGTCACCGAGCTGAACAGAGCCGAACTCTGCCGCGACAGGCGAAATGCCCGCTCGTTTGTCGCTCGAGGGGGCCGTTGTCAGCCCCGACGATTCCTTGATTGTAAAGCGAAGGGTGAGATCCCTCTCCGCCTGGGCGTACTGCTCCTTGGGGATGTAGCTCTTGAGCAGACGCTTGGCCTCGGTGATCCCCACCAACTTGCGCGGCTGGGTCAGCTCGTCGGGGATACCATATGTGAGATCGAGATATGCAGAGACCTCATCCTCATGGGAAACCCACTTGCGACGGGCGACTTTCTCGACAACTTTGAAGCCGGGGACTTCGACACCAGAAAGAAGAAGCTGGTCCACTCGTTCCCGAATTGCCCCGATCCACGGTGAAAGGTTATCGTATGCTTCGAGGACGCGGGCGAGCTTAGCAGTGTCGTCCATTCGCACAGTCGCAGAAAGATCTGACGCCTCAAGATCCTCAAACGCAACTCCCTTATAATCATCGAGGCATTCCTTCACAAAAGCGTCTGCCCGTGCAGTGCAGATAGTGGCAGCGGGGCAAAAGCGGCAGTGATCGCCAGCGACAAGAGGCGCGTTATCAGTTTTGCAAAGCGCGATCGCACTATTCAACTCCTCTGGAAAGTCGATCACCTCGTACATCGGGAGCGACCAACGCTTGATGCCGTCGTTGTCTCCGGCGTTGTGCGCGCGGGGCTGTACGATCACCAGCTCGATCTCAGCGACCTCCCACTCAGGGTGAGACTGGCTCGCGCCGAGAGCGTAGAACTTGAGCTGGACGTTGTCCTCCGCATCGACAAGGATGCCCGCGCCGTGCTTGTAGTCGAAGATCGTCAGCTTGCCGGTGCCGTGGTTGAACACCAGGGCGTCGTTGGTCCCGAACACTTCGCCATCTGGCGCGGCTGGAACAGAGATCTTGAACCGCTGCTCGACTTCCATGTCGCAGGACTGGGCGACTTCCCCCCAAACCGCGTTGAGGTAGACGTTCACCGCATCGACCATGTCTCGGGGGTGCTCGTCGCCCAGAAATCGGTCTGCAGACGTGAGGCCGCTTTCCAAGCAACGCTCGGCAAGGGCGTGGGCCTTGGTCCCCTCCTCTGCATAAACAGAGGAGGGGGCTTCGGGGGCGAGTTCGGCCAGCGCAATCGAGCCGGGGCACTTCATGTACCGCGAGGCTTGCGATCCGCCGAAAGGGCTATGTGTTGTCATTGCGATTGTCCTTCTCTCCGCGCGTACCTAAACGCGATCAGACGTCCTCGAGCATGGCAACGCAGCGAGCGTAATCTTCGGGCTTCACGCCCCCGAAAGTCTGGCTGTCGAACAGGCGCTTGAGGTTGTCCTTGATGATCGCGCCGTTCTTCGGGTTCCGACCGATCGCCCGTCCGCCCGCGTCCTTAACGTCTTGGAGGGTGAACTCCTTCAGCATCGGGTGCTGCTCGGGCTCGGCGTCCGAAGAGGTATCGCTGGGTTCGGGAGTTGAGGACTGCGGCTGCGAAGAAGCAGTCGGGGCAGACGGCTCCGGTGCTTCCGGGGCCGGGCCAGTTTCCGCCGCAGGCTGGGCATCGGCTTTCTTGGCGGGCCGACCACGCTTGGCCAAAGGGAGTTCGATTTGGACTTCCTCCTCAACCTTCTCCTCCGGGGTGTTCCGGGCAAACAGGCGGGTGATCTCCTCGAGGGTCTCGCCCTCGATGGTCAAAGTGAACTTCGTCATACGGTATCTCCTTGTGAGGCGTAACGGGTTAAGCGGAAAGGGCCGAAGTGTCAATCCTCGACCACAGCAATCGACGCTGTTTTCCGCGCGACCGATTCGGCGACAGTCTCGTCAATGGATTTGGCGAGACTTATGAACCGGACATGAACGTGATCGCCCTGCCCGATGCGGTGGACACGCTTGATCGCCTGGGCGTTGTCGGCTGGCACCCAAGAGCTCTCAAGCATGACAAGCTGTGAGGCTGCGGTCAGCGTAATCGCCGTCCCTGCGGCCTTGATATTGCCAAGGAACACTTTGCAGTCTGGGTCTGTCTGGAACCTAGTGACTGCCGGCCCGCGCTCCTTCTCGGAAATGCCGCCGTCGATCCTCGACCACCCGATCTTATGGTGGTCCAGAACGTCGATTAGGACTTCGATCGGGCGGGTGTGCGCGCACATGACGACAACCTTCTCGAGACCTCCGGCGAGCTCCTCGATGAGCTGCGCGGCGAAGACAGGGGCCTTCGCCTCTCCTACCAGACGGCGCAGCGTGGCGCTGTGCGCGGCCTCGAGGAAGGAAAGCCCGCCCTTGTTCACCGCGTCGAGCACTGCGGTGTCTAGGCCGGGGTGCTGCGCGATCAGCGCGTTGATCTCGCGGGTGTCGCCCTCGATCGTCTGCGTCGTCACCCACAAAGGAGGCAGATCTAGCCCGGCGTCCTTCTGGTTCCTGCGGATGCTGTAGGCAGCGATCAGCGCCTTCAGCTCAGGCACTGTCTCCTTGCGCGGGGTGTAGCTCGCACTGAACGAACCCATCTTCGCCACAAAGTAGCGATCGGTGAAGTGGCGAAGGCTCAGAGACGTTGCGTGGCAGAAGCGCAGCCATGTCCAGATGTCAGAAGGATCGTTCGCCATAGGGGTGCCGGTCAGAAACCAGACGTGGGCGGCCCAACGAGCGTAGCCGAAAGCCCCGTCGCACTGGTGGCTCAGAGCCGCTCGCGTGCGCTGGGCGTGAGCGTTCTTCAGATAGTGCGCTTCGTCAAAGATGCAAAACTCCATCAGATCCCGCGTGAGCTCCTTCTTCCAGCTCGTCGCCTTCTCATAGGACAGCAGGAGGACGTCTGCCTTGCCCCGCAGCCAGAGATTAAGGTCGTCATTCTTCAGCCCCTTGATAACCCGCCGGGGCCGATCAGAGAACTTCTTGATCTCGTGCTGCCAGACAGATCGAGCCGAAGCCGGGCACACTACGATGCCCCGCTCGAGCCCGAGCTTGTCGAGAGCTGCTACCGCCTGGGCAGTCTTGCCTAGGCCCGGAGCGTCGAACAGCCCGCCGCGCGTCTGGCTGGCGAGGAAGTCCCTGCCCTTCTCTTGGTAGGGGAATAGCTCAAGCATCTTTTTTCACCCTTGGCGGAAGCCCGAGAAGCGCCCTCGCCTCGTCGGCGGAGAAGTGCTTCTTGCGTGTCAGGTTGCGGTAATCTTCTAGCAGCTCGGGGGGGATGTCCGAGAGCCAGACCCCAGGCCCCCCCCGGCGAAAGGCGGTGTGGTCCCCTTTGGCCCACCGCGCTTTCACCAAGGCACTTTGCTGCAACGAAAATTGCTCCGACAAGGGCCAGCAGGTGCGGCAAAGGCCGGTCTTGCGCCTCTTGTCTACCTGCATGACCTTAGCGCAAACGCTGCAAGGTTTGGTCTTACGCGCCACGGGAGCCCTCCCCTTCGATGCGAGGTTGCTGCGCGCGATTTGTCAACTCATCCTCCGCACTTTGCGGCGGAAAGCCTCTTCGCCGAGTCCCCACTGGTCTGTCGCGACCATGAGCTGCGCTTTGACCCCGCGCAGCTCGGTGTCGAGTGCGGCAAGCTGCGCGGCGAGCGTGTCGCGGTAAGCGAGCTTTATCGCCGCGTAGGCGAGAATCTCCCGCTCCTTCTCTTCCTTCGTCATTTTAGGTTCTCCTCCAACCAATAGTGCCCGATCAGGGCGGCTTCCGCGTTCCCGTCGTCCTTCGCCCTAGCGAAGCTCTTCACATGCTCGGGCCATAAGCTGCGAGCAAGCGCGAGCGACTGGGCTTTGTTCTGGGACTGCGTCATCCCCTCCGCCCGGCGTAAGCCTAGCTTGGCCTTCCATACCTGCGGGGGGATCTCGATCGGCACAATGCCGGAAGCGAGGCAAACGCCTACTAGCTCACCGACACTTCGGCCAAACTTAAAAGAATTGTGTGCGCTCTGGCCGGGCACGCCGCCGACCTTCTCGAGCAGCACTGCTGGGTATGAGAACGTCAGCTGGCCGAGCGCCTCTGGAGTCGCTGGCTCAAAGCCGACAAGCGTGCCCCCCGCAAAAACAGCGATCGCCCCGGACTTGCCGGGGTCGATCGCTAAAAGGATCGCAGGAGGTGTCACAGCCCTGCGGCCTTGCGGATTGCGGCCTCTGCGCTCCGGTATTCTTCCTTCGCCTTAGCGTTCGCCGCGTCGCGAATCCGCACCGCTTCGCGCGTCTCCACCAAATATACCGCTTGCGCCGCTTCCTTCACCTCTTCCCTTGCCTGAAATGCGGCGAGCAATGCGGCCTCGTAAGGGACGAGCGTCTCTTTCACTCGGTCATGGGCGGGGCCGGCGGCCAACATATAAGCATTGCTGGCGGCCTTTCGCTTCTCGGCAAGCTGGGCCTTGGCCTCGTCAAGGGCGTTGAGCATCTCCACGCTGGCGTTGAGTGTAACAGTCATCAGGTTTGTCTCCTCTGTCTAACGGGTTATCTCTTAGCTCTAAGCAAGTCAAGCGCGGCTTCGAGCTCGCTGATCGAGTAGCGGATCACCTCGACCAGCCGCACGCGATTCTCACGGGTCAGTCGCTCGACGATGCGGCCAGAAGCCATTGCTTGGTAGGTAGATTTCGGCATTCCGATAGCGTCGGCCACCTCGCGCTGATTCAGCATCGCCAGCGTGAGCCTTCCCGTGGCGGATTTTAGCAAGCGCGCGTCGCGCCGCCTCTGGCGCACCGCTGCGACCGCCAGCTTCACTAGCAGTTCGTTGTCGGGGTCGAACCCGGCAATCTCCAGCTTTAGCCGAATCTCGCCGTGCTCGGGGTCGTGCAGGGGACGCCCCTTGCAGAGTTCATCCACTACGTGGTCGGGAAGCTCAAACACGGGCGAGCCCCTCCCCCGCGCTCTCGCAGGCGGTTGCGATCTCGGGGAGGGTCAAGGCCTGTGTTTGATAATCGTTCATGTTCATTTTGTTTCCTTTACAATAGCCTCTGCATCGAGATTGCGGATGGCGGCAACAGCATCGCCCACATGGTCATGGTGTGGGCTCCAGTTCTGCGGGAAGGGGAGTGTCAGGCGCGAGGGCACGAAAGACGGTGCGCGCGTGCGCGGGGTCATCTGACCACACTTGTGCGATGGTGCGTTTATCCTTGCATATGCGCCAACCCTTGCGGGGGTGCTGTGGGATGATTGTCCAGGTCATAGGAACGCCTCCCCTGTTGTGATGCAACGCAAGGCGTCGCCCAGTTCGCTTACAAGGTCGCGCAAGGTGCGCGCAAAACCCATACACTTACAGCGGTGAAAGGGATTGACGTTAGCGCCCACAGCGATGCCGAAGGCTGGCGCAAATTGCGTCTCGCTATTCCACGGGGTGAGATAACCGGTGGCGCTTTCCGGTGAGACGGTTATGGTCACATGAGCCGGGCCCGCCACGATCCGCACCCATAAACCGCCGTCAAGCGGTGATGGTTCAATCGTGGCGGTCGCACCTTCCCGCTCTGCTAGGTCTACTAGCAGAGCGGCTATTGCGTCTCGATCGGCTTTTCGCCTGGGGTTATGGGTCATATCAAATCCCCTTTTCTAAAATATCCAAAATCCGCATGGTTTCATCACCCAAAGGTGTGCCCCCGCGAGTCCGTTGCCAATGCTCCCGGGCTTCCGGGAATGTAAAGTAACGACATCCAGCAGCGACAGCAGGTTGCCCATTCTTTTCCTGCAATGTGAAAAAGTAACCATCTGAACGGGAAATAGTTAGCGGCTGAGATTCAATCGTGCCGCCCCAGATCGTGCCGCCCCGGATCGTGCCGCCCTCAATCGTGCCGCCCCGGATCGTGCCGCCCTCAATCGTGCCGCCCTCAATCGTGCCGCCCCGGATCGTGCCGCCCTCAATCGTGCCGCCTAGTATCGTGCCGCCTAGTATCGTGCCGCCCTCAATCGTGCCGCCCTCAATCGTGCCGCCCTCAATCGTGCCGCCCCGGATCGTGCCACCCTCAATCGTGCCGCCCCGGATCGTGCCGCCCTCAATCGTGCCGCCCCGGATCGTGCCGCCCTCAATCGTGCCGCCCCGGATCGTGCCGCCCCGGCAAACAATACCGGGGCTGAATATCCAGCCATCTCCATCCTGTGAAAGGTTAGATTCAGATTCTACCCATCCGCCTAAATCGCCTTTACGCACACCGATGGACGGAATATCAACCAACGATTCAATGCGATACAGTGTCGAATCTTGATAAGTTTGGGTTTCATTTGTTAGTTTGTATTTCATGACGTGGTTCCTTTTGCTTTGGCAATGGCTGCGTTGAGGTCCGCAATAGCCGCGTCCATGTCATCATCATCGCCTTCGCGGTATGCGGCCACGGCAAGGCTTGCCGCTTCCAGCAGATCGGGCGCGGCGGCGATCAGGCGAGCGTCACCCTTTTTATATGCTCGCGCTATTGAGCGCTTTCCGTCAGCGGTTTGGATTGCCGTATGTTCAAAAGTTGGCGCGATAACTTGCCGCCGCCAAGGCCCCGGCGTGTGTGTTGCTTGTGTCATGCTACTTGCTCCAATGTCCAAAAGTTACCAGCGGCCCATTCGGACTCGAGGTGGCGGGCGATAGATTGCGCGACTTCATGGCGCACGCTTGGCACGAAAATTACATGCCATTTTTCGGACGGCGCGCAATGTTCCTTGCAATAGGACTTTGCGCTTGCGTTCATAGTGGCGGGCGATTGCCTCCACTATAGCCCAGATGGGCTGTGTGTTGCTGATGTAGAGGTCAAGCTCGCGGGCTTCATGTGTTATGGTCATGGTGAGTCCTTTCAATATCCGTTGACATAGTTAGTACGGCGGATGAGGCCGCCGGGTAGCTGCTTGCCCTTAGTGGCAAAGCAATCCAGCCGGGTGCAAGAGTCCTTGGCCGCGTCGTAATCGCGGCGCGAGACTCGCTTGCCGTCAATGTAGAAACGCGCGGGAATATCCGCGCCGATGTGCTCGATAAATTGCATGGTGAGTCCTTTCCTAAACTTACCAAGCCAGCGCCGCTTGTGGCTGTCATGCCGCCGGAGCGGCGCTAGTATGGAAAGGTTAGGCGAAGAACGCATCCTTATTAAACGACTCGGAACTGCCTGCACGCATAGGCATAATGACAGCGACACACTCTGTATCAGGGAAGGTGACAGGTGCCGGACTCTCACCAGATTGATGGATCAAAAACGAATTGGCCTTGTCTTTCTTACCGCCGCATACGGCTTGAGCCATTTTGCCAAGGGCCGATACGTATTGCGGTTGATAGTGCGCCGCGACTAGCGTTTCGGGCTGTTCGGGAATAACCCGTTGCCAGTCTGGAAAAGATCCATCAATCGGCACAAAGTGAAGACGCACATTACCGCACGAAAGCCAAAACAGGCCGTTGGTGTCGCGCTCCAGTACAACGTCACCACCCTTGCCCTTAATCGCGCCGGCAACAGTGTCTTGGGGGATGATAATCCCGTCCAATGTCCCTGGATTATTGGGCAGGGCATTAAATCCCGTGCAATCTTTCGCGCTAGGACATTTTGCAGCGAAAGCAATGTGACCATTTGTCGCGGCGATGAATCCGCGAGGATCAACAAAAACGCCGCGCAGGTAATAGCGCGTCTCATCTTTTGAGACGGCGGCTAGGGCGGCTTCAAGGTACTTTGCAGGTAGTTCAATACGCATGATCATAGACTCCTCTTGTTTGGCTCTAGTGCCATCATCGGGGCGGGATATAGAGTCCCGCCCTCTTGGGGCATTAGACAATCTATGATGCAAGGTATGGGCGCGCGGCGACCATATCCTCTAGCGCCTTGCAGATTGTCGTCTGCCTGTGGGCGCTGGTCCCGCGTTGATCCACAAGATGGAATTCTAACCACCCTCCCAATAAGTCGCCCATACCGCCTTGAAAGTCCCCACACTCGAGGGCCTCTTGCATGGCCTCATCAAAGCCGGGCCAATCATTCGATAATGTAGGCGCGTGTGGGGGATTGAAGTCTTTGCAAAATTGGACATCACATATTTCCCCAACAGGCCAGTAAATCGGCCCCTGCATAACCCCATAAAGGCGGATATTAACAAGCTGCATGATCTCGACTCCTTTTATCGTGTTGCGTTATCAAGGCGAACGACGCAATCCGCGTTACCGCCACAAGATTCTACGTTGTCCCTGTGCTGGCATGATTGCAGCAAAAACAGGGTGGCGAAAATTGCCAGCGTCATTAGGACATAGCGCATCGCTCTTTTCCTTTCCTCGTTGCGTTAAATCATCCTTAGCCATTTGACTAGCGGCAGTCAAGCGCGAATGTTAAACGATTGACAAGTTGACAGCGCAGTTGACAAGGATACTTGTCAAATCTTCCCCCCGCCCGGAATGGGTGAGAGAGGGTTGACAAAAAAACCCTCCCCCTTTTGGGGGGGTTTTTGTCAACCTCTCAACCATCCCCCTAATATCCTGAAATCATTAGAATTTTTCTTCGGAAAGTTGACAAGGGCATTTGTCAACGTTTCCGGGGCTTCCTCGCCCTATGGCGCAATCAGGCGGTGCGTCGTCGCGGTGAAATGGCCTGTTGTTTGTCAATGTGACAGGAAACCCCGTCAACGATAGAGGCGCAGCGGGTAGGGGCGATTGTGTTTGCGAGCTATAGATAACACCTTTTCGCTGCGCGGGCCTCTCACCCTCTCACCCTCTCACCCTCTCACCCTCTCACCCTCTCACCCTCTCACCCTCTCACCCTCTCACCCTCTCACCCTCTCACCCTCTCACCCTCTCACCCT
>Ga0208499_1000091_pt1 | contig 40696 bp, 69 predicted proteins | sample CryBogCBE07Jul09_FD_185504 | JGI IMG/M metagenome (GOLD analysis project Ga0208499, IMG submission 185504) | Freshwater microbial communities from Crystal Bog, Wisconsin, USA - CBE07Jul09 (SPAdes) (version 2) | ecosystem: Environmental > Aquatic > Freshwater > Lake | place: Crystal Bog... | reverse complement strand
TATTCTCTTACAGTGCATGGTAGGGTTTGCACTTGCCCAGAGTACATAAAAAACTTATCTTTGCCCATCCAATAGGTTACGTTGTTTACTGCCACCGCTGCGTTAGGCCCCATAATAGAGATATTGTCAGCAAGGATATTAAAGCCCCATACATACGGCGCACCTAGGTATTGCATAGAATATAAAGCAACATCCGTAAACACAACAATTTCTTGACGCGTTTGAACCGCTGATACAATCTGAGATCCGCGGCTTAATGTGTAATTACCAGCTTGATTGGTAATGCTTGGATACCATGTTGTAATATTTTGTTGATCTGACCAGCTTACCAACATTGGGTTTTGAATACCGTTGCCTAACGTATCTGTGCCAAATGCGAGAACAAATCGACTGGCGTCTGACACCATAACAAAATTACAAATTGTTGGGCAAGCGGGAGTGCCTGCATCTGTTCTCCAGTAAGCTACAGAATTTTGTGTATTTGTATTGGTTGGGGATAACACTTGTCCAACATTGTAGACATTAGGGTTTGTATCTACCACCCAATAATATATACCGCCGCCACGAGGATTGAATACAAGATTCTGCCCGTAGTTTGATTGACTCCACAAGCGTAATTGAGAACCAATACCTAGTCCAGCAGGAGCAGATAATCCATATCCGGTACTAGCATATCCTACATTTACCCCACCATAACCGCCAGCACCCCATCCGGCATTTTGTGTGTATACCGCACTGCCTGAAGTAATTTGAAATGTAGCAACTGTTGAGCCACCACCATTGCCCGTATCGCTTGAATTAGCTACCACGGATACTGTAATCGAGTATTGAGTAGAAGAAATGTAGGTAACTTGATACCCTTGAGCTTGATTTAAAATCGCCGCAGTTACATTACCACCTAGCGTAACGGCCCCCGTAAAGGACACAAAGTCACCAGACTGCGCATTATGTCCACTTTGAGTAACAATAAGAACAGAAGAGCCATTGGTCGCAGCAAAAGTAGCAGCACCAGCAGATGACACCGCGCGAATGGGAGTAATATCATAAATAACACCACCAGTACCTTGCTGAATATAAATCTTTTGATTAGTGCCAATGCCTAAGTAGTTATACCCATTTAGCCCAATCCAGTTTTTTAATGAGCGAGCTACACCAACATAAGAATTACCTGTGCTTACTTGACCGCCATCTAATGTCCATCCACCAATTTTTTCTACTTGTCCAGAACGAAACCTAATTTTATCGCCCGCATACCATCCACCTTCGTTAGCAAGAGTTGTGCCTTCTCTATTTACTCCGGGGCGCATGACAAGTTTTTGTAACATTTAAGCCACCATTTTAAGTGCAGATACTTCTACTGAAGCAACACGATTAAGCCAGCCATGCTCATATGTAGGATTGTTTAAAGATTTGTAATACTTCTCTTTCGTATCTGTAAAACGTGCAATCATTTGCTTGGCAGGAATATTATGTATAGCCGATAAACTAAGAGGGCCCAGCACTCCATCAGGGGTAACACCAATTGCTTCCTGTAATAATTTAATTGCTCTACCGGGACCTGTATTTACAGCAAGATCAAACGCCATGTAGTCAACACCAGTAGGTAATTCATCGCCATGCACTACATCCCAATATTTACGTTTATAAAACGGCGCTATTTTTTCTGATGTTAATGCCCTCATATCATTCCAAGTAACAGGGTGTCCAACATAAGTTTCCCATGCCGCCTGTGTCACGCCGAGATTTGTGCAGCCTGCCCTACCATCTGGTAGTTTATTCCCATCATCATGCGGGTCAGATTGAAACCCAGCTTCAGATTTAAGCACGGATACTAGAGCTTGTTCAAAGTTATTTATCATTTTGCTGGAGTAGAGTTATATAACATTTGATCTTTATCTTGAGAGCTACGACTTGAACCAAACCAAAAAGATACAATAGCCACCCAAGCGCTTCCAAGCGAGCCCAACATAATCATCAATTCATCAGACTTTTGAGCATATCCCATCATTAACGCATAGAGAATACCAAAAAACCCAATAGTAATACCATATGATAAAACTGCTGGCACATGCGATTTAGTAGTAGACTGCATATCACGAGCAGACTTTCTATCGTCCGTAGCTAACTTCTCAAAGTCTAAACCTAGTTCTTGTGTTTGCTTTTGAAACTCAATCTCGGCAATCTTAATCTGCGCTATTTGATCTGAAGTCATCTTGCCACTATCAATGGTATTCTGTACATCTTTTTCGTCAACGCCTAATACTTTAGATATAGCGGATACGGCTAAGCCTGCTAACGGCCCACCAAGTGCTGTTGCTATTGTAGGTGCTACTTGTTCTAACCAAGACATCAGTATTTCCCTTCTTCAAAAATATTTACAAACACAGTATTATCTTCTAGCGCTTCAATTTCATGCCATTCGCCAGCCGGTAAATTTAAAGGCTGGCTATATTTGTCAATCGTATAACTACGTCCTTCAAGGCTAACCAAACAAGACCCGTTATGACAAACAGTCGCATGAGAAAACACATGTTCATGTTTAGCTAACCCCTCACCTTTATTAGCATGGTATACATTCACCTGCGCTGAAGCATAAGTAAACGTATGGGTCGGGGTTATAGTCGTAACCATTATGCAGATTTAGTGCCTGTAGTAGTTGGTTGGACAATTGAGGCTGGTTTTGGCTGATTAGTTGTTAACACAGTTCCGTTCCAAGTAAACTCAATAGCGCCAGCTCCTAATACTTCTACCAATACCCAGTCTGTTTTATCGGCATTTAATTGCCATAGCATTGCGGGAGTTGTAGCTTGCACTAACATTGTAGCGTCTACAGGGGGTATCCATGTATTAGTATCACCATCCCAAACTACAACATTAGTAACTACGTTGTTTTCAACTACTAAATAATTTTGTGTTGTCATATTGTTTACCATTCAAAAATAACTAAACCAGATGCACCTGCATTACCTGGTACTGAATTACATATAACACCGGTTGCACTAGCACCACCACCATATAAATTACCTGCCCCAACAGAACCTGTAGAAAATAAAGTAATACCTCCACTGCTATAAGAACCATTACCGCCACGAATATTTAAAGTTCCACCTGTCGCAGTTCCCCCAGCTGCTCCTGCTGATGTGTGAACTACACCACCACCACCACCTGTTGAGGAAATAGTTGTAATACTTTGTGTTCCTGATGCAACGGAAGATGTACCACCTGCTCCTCCGTTTGATGGAGTAGAATTTCCTGCATTTCCTCCACCTCCAACGGTAACGGCTAAAGTATTTCCCGATGTTAAACCTGTTAAATAACTAATTGCAGTTGCACCACCACCACCTGCTCCACCTGTATCACCACCACACCCGTTTGATGCACCTGCACTACCACCACCCCCACCAACTACCGTAACTTTAGCCGCGGTTACACCCGTTGGAATAGTAAAGGTACCACTTGACGTAAAAACTTGGCCTAAAACACCGGGTAGTGGCGCACTAGATTGAGTTGATGAATCTGGAAAAGTTATATTTGAAACGCCTACTGTTATTGTCATATATGACTCCTAAATTATGGTGTGCCACCGGTTGTAACATTACCAAGTACGATTAAATTTCCTGTTGAACTTAACGAAGCTACGTTAGTTCCATTATAGTTAAAATACAATTTTGTCCCGCCAGGGGTTACACTCCACCCACCTGTATTTGCTATATTTGTCGAGCTTGTTGCATTGGTAGCATTGGTAGCATTCGTTGCTGTAGCGGCATTACCGCCAATACTTAAATTTGCTACGGGGGTCGTTGAAGTTACAATAAATGGTGCAGTTCCAGTTGCGATTGTACTTGTGTACTGGGTAGCCGACATAGTACTAGAGTTTGTTTGTGCCCCTGTTACGCTTAACGTACCATTAATAATTTGGCTACCTGTTAAACCACTAATACCAGAATAAAAATTGGACCCATCCCCATAAACAATAGTAGTTGCGCCGGATGTAACTGTAACCCCGGTGCCTGTAGCGTACTTAATCTGAATACTTTGCCCGCCAGTAGTATTATTTTTAACAATGTAGACTTTACTTGCTGATGCTGGGGCAATAACATTGCGTGTAGCCGTTAGACTTCCGGAGCTTGTCACTACTAATACCGCACTTCTTGATTGGTCTACTGTGCCGTTATTTGCAGTGAGTGTAATGTCTGCATCGGTTGGAAAGTTTACTGTTGGATATGTACCGCCAATATAAGGGCCACCGGATACCCCAGCAACAGCTTGTTCTATGATTGTGCCTAAATTACTGTTATTTGTAACACCCCAGTTTCCTGCTTGATCGCCTGTGCCAATCAGCTCAGTTCGTAGGTTTGTTGAGTAAGTAGATGCCATACGTTAACCTTAAGGAAAATTGTTATTTATATCCGCCCATACAGTTTCTTCTGAGTTATTGATACTGTTCCAACTAGTAGAATTTGTATTGTTAATAGCGTTCCAAGAAGACAAATTTGCATTATTAATTGCGTTCCAATTAGTAAATTCTGTATTATCTATTTTAATCCAACCACGCTGGATTGAGTTATCTAATAATAACAAAGTTTCAACCGCTTGACTACTAAATAAAGCAATAATGGTAATGCCGTCCGCTATGTTAATATTTTCGGCAGTTAGCGCATTAAAAATACGTATTGATGTTTCTGAATCAGCTACACTAAAATTCTCGGCAACTGAAGTATTTTGTACTGTAAAACCAAGGCTAGAATCGGCTGTTAATAAAGCTTCAATTAAACTAGATTTAAACGCCGCTAAAACTGATGGTAGATCAGAAATACTTGTTGTTTCGTTGGCAAAAACTGCAAAGTTAGCTAGTACACTTGGAGTATCTAAAATACTGGTTGTTTCATTAGTGACAACTGCAAAATTGGCTAGTACACTTGGCGTATCTAAAATACTTGTTGTTTCGTTGGCAAAAACTGCAAAGTTAGCCAGTATACTTGCCGTATCTGTTAGCTGTGTGTTTTCCTTTATTTGGGCAAACAACCCCCCTGCCTTAACAAAAGGCGATGAAGATATTGGTTGTTTACCAAACATTACTCACCAGTTTTTGATTTTTGATCTTCTAACTGTTTTTGCAAATTTTGCAGTAATACAAAAGCGCCTGTTTTTGACGGTAATTCACCAAGCACATTCATAATAAAAGTAATTTCATCTTTGTTTAGAGTAAAGTTCATTAGTTGCTCCATGGTGTTCCGTTAGAAATAGGTTTTGCTTTACGAAGTTTAAAGGCATTTAATTCTACATCAGCTTGCTCTTCAATTTGCTCACCGACTAGATTTTTAATCCACCCAATGACTTCTTCTTGCGTTAAGTCTTGGTAAGGGACAATCGTGTCTTTAGGTGAAGGTAAGCCAGTATGGCCATTAATTTCAAATGTGTCTACGCCATCACTGACTTCCACAGTAAAATCTACTGCCCGAACAATGCCGTTTTCGTCTGATACTAAGTTGTGTGGTTTGTATGTGTATGTATTCATATTAATTAATCACTATAAAATTGACCCTTGTTTCTGCCGTTGCTGCGGCATTGGCATAGAGTGTAAAAGAACCCGCTGCTGCTACTGCACTTACTGATTTCATTGTATTATCATTTGTTCCTACTGTTGCAATAATGATACTAGATGTTGTTACTAAAGTATTGGTTACGACTAAAGAAGTTGCTGCGGCTGCAAAGTTAACTGTTCCAGCGTTCTTACTAATGGTCTGTGCGCCTGTTGTGCCTGTAGCAGTAACAGTTTTATTGAAACGCATATCTCCGTTAAAGAAGTTTGGTGCAGTTCCGTTAGCGTAGAAGTTCCAGTTATTTGTTACACCTGTATTACTTGCTGCTTGGTTGCTATAAAAACCATAAACTGTGCCGATTGCGTTATTCGCTGTTCCCGCTACGTTTGATGCAAAATAACCATAATGGTTTGTAAATCCTGTTGTGGAAGAAGCATTAAAAGATATTGGTTGGGCAATATAAGAAAAACCACTTGCTATTGTTCCGCCCGTTGCTGCTGCACCTAAAAATAACTGTACGTTTACACCTTGATAATTGGTTGGCGTAACATTATTATTTAACGCCGGCGCTGAAGTTATTCCAATAGCGTTTGCAAGTGTTGCGCCTGTGGTTAAGGCAAATGCTGGGGCGTTGTAAATACCAGTTGCACCAGTAGTTGCAGTTGTTCCTGTTAATGTATTTCCGTTATAAAAAGAATAAATATTTGGCAATGTGTTGGTATTTGAACCACCAATATATGACATTGCTTGTGAAGTTGATTGAGTTCCGCCAACGACAAAATACCCCGTTCCAAATGCCCCTGTTGAATTGATACCCAATGAACCAGCCATATAGTTAGGAGCAGTACCAGCGGCGTAAAAGTTCCAGTTACTTGATACACCTGTATTAGTTGCCGCCTGACCAGAGTAATAGCCGATAACAGTAGCAATTGAAGCGGTTGCTGTACCTATTATGTTGGAGGAAATAAAATTAGTAAATCCAGTAAATCCAGTCGTTGCGGTACTAAAAAACGGTGTTTGTCCTACATAGTTAGAACCTTGAGTAATTGTTCCGCCAGTGGCAGAGGCTGTAAACGCTACTTGTGAATTATATCCGTAAAAAGCTGATGGCGTAACTGTCGTATTTAAAAGGGGGTAAGCTAAAAACCCATAAAAGTTTGATAATGTTGATCCAGTTGCCATACTGCTTGTTGGCTGAGAATACATACCAATATTACTTGAAATTGCTGTTCCACTTGCTTGGTTAAAAGTTGTGTTGCCATACAATCCATATGCATTTGTGTTAGTTGTAGTGCCAGTTATAGTTGTAGCAAATTGAGTTCCATATAGCGCTGCTGATGCGTTAGTATTTGTTCCGCCAACATATACCATTGTGGCGGTGGTGGATTGTGTGCCCGCTACGGCAAAAAATCCGCTTGTTAGGGATGTAGTCCCAATACCTAACTGACCTGCCATATAGTTAGCAGCGGTTCCGTTCATATACAAATTCCAACGCCCTGTGGCAGCAGCTAAGTTACCATAAAAACCGTAGTTGTTTGTTGCGCCTGTTAAAGTTGATGCTGCAAAAAATCCATATTGTGCTGTTATAGTAGAGCCAGAACCAATTGTTCCTTGCGTTGCTTGAAATCCAATAGCTTGACTTAAAGTAAATGCAGAAGCGGCAGTATTTGTAACTGAGTAATAATTAATCGAACTTGCAGTAGCTGTAGATGGGGCAGTGGTTTGACTACTTATACCATAAATTGATGTTGTAGTTGCTAATGCAGTTCCACCAACTACTAATTGCGAAGTTGTTTGGTTTACTGTAGTACCTATTCCTAAATAACTTGCCATGTAATTAGCAGCAGTTCCAGCAGCATAAAAATTCCAACGACCTGTAGCAGAAGCTATGTTGCCAAAATATCCGTAATTGTTTGTTGCACCATTTATATTAGCATTTGCTAAATACCCATACTGCGTTGTTACTGACGATCCAGAGCCTAATACACCTTGATATGCCGAAAATTGAGCTAAAGTGCCTAAAGTAAATGATGCTGCGGCTGTGCCATTTTGGGATTCAATTCCTGCATAAGAAGAAGTAACTGCTGATTGAATAGTTTGGTTGTTGTATATTCCAATTTCATTAGTAGAAGCATTTTGACTATTACCACCAATTAATAACTGTTGAGCAGTAGATTGTGTGCCACCAAATGCACCTGTAGTAAATTGTCCTGTTGATGCAGTAGTTGCACCTAAGTTAGGAATATAGCTGTTGCCTGATGCGTCTTGAAAAAGTGATTTACCGCTTGGGTAATCAATAAATATAGTTACTCCACCAGAAAATGTGACTGCTGCGCCTGCATTAGATGATGCTAAAATAGTAGTACGAGTTAGGGTAGGTCCAGTTGTGGAATAAGTTCCAATGCCTGTTTCCCAGTTTGTGCCGTCAGTAGCGCCGTAGTAAGTGGTATTGGTATCGCCAACTCCAGCAAAAGATTGATACCCTGTAACAGCTCCAAGCATAGTAAAGCTAACAGTCGTATTTGCTGTTGCTGTTTCTTGTGCGCGATCTAGGAGTACTAAAGCCATGTTATCCTTGGTAATTATCTACTGGAATCCAAGTTACTACTTGATTGTTATTTATTTTAACCCATCCTGCGCTTAATAACAATTCGTCAATAGTAATGCTTTCAATAGCGGTGGTGTTAAAAGTTTTAATGCTGGCTATAACATCTTGGAATGTAAGTATTTCTGATACTGAGGACACATACAAAACACCATTAAATTGGCTATTGTCCGCATTAATATTTTCAATAATCGCCGATAAAAAAGCAGTTACAACGGGGTTTACATCCGCTAATGTCAATAGCTCTGCGGCGTTAAAGTTAAAAGTAGCAGCGGGAATTAATAGATCATTTAAATTAAAAGGTTCTTTAACTAAATCCCCATAAATCTGAGGGCCAAAAGACGACTCATTTAATCCCATGCCTTCATTAGCGTTACCACTAAATATAGTAAGTACTGTTTGAGAATTAGTTGAACTAGTAGGCACGGTATTGCCCGCAAAACTACTAACCCCAAAAGGAAGCCCGGCAAATGTAGCAGGAGCCGCAACCCCATCTAAATTTATATTAATATTTTCGGTAACATTAACGACATTAGATAAACCTGATATTGGTAAATCATTTAAGTTGGCCGCTTCGATAGCCCTAGCCATAAACGCAGTTACTGTTGTTGAAGGGTCGTTTAATCTATTAGCTTCAGTAACAACACCTGAATACGTGGTAGATAGTAAATTCGAATCATTTAAACGACTATTTTCGGAGATGCTAGAAACAAAAAAAGCTGTAGCAATAGCTTCTGGGATTGGGTACCGTATAATTGTAGTATCCGCAAACCCACTAGCCGCAAAGGGGCTTCCAGCAAATGAATTTGCGGCTGGAATACCATTTAAATTTATACCAATATCCTCAACAATACTAGAACTAAATGCATTAACTGTCGAGGGGGCATCAACTATCCTAGTATTTTCGGTAGAGCTAGATACAAAAGAGGTAACTACAGCTATTGAATCATTTAAAGTACTGACTTCAGTAGTGTTAGATACAAAATTTACATTGGTTGAAGGCGTATCATTTAAAGTAATTAGTTCGTTTATACTTGAATTAAAAACTACTACTACAGAAGCATCAGCATTTCTAAGCTCAATAACCCCAACATCAGCAAACCCACTAGCTGCAAAAGGCAGTCCAGCAAATGTATTTTGGGGTTTAACTACATTTAAATTTATACTAATTGATTCGGTTATATTAGAGTTAAAAGAAGTAATTGTTGACTGGGTATTATCTACACCAATATTTTCGGCAGCGGTAGAAACAAATGCTGTTGTTATTGCTAAAAAGTCATTTAGATTAATACTTTCTGTAGCGCTAGATACAAATGTGGTTACTACAGAATTTATCTCATTCAACGTGTTATTTTCTGTAACAACCCCTACAAACGCAGCTATATTAAAAATGTTTGAATCTACCGAAATAGCTTCGGTTATATTAGATGGGACTAAAGAGTTCCCTATTGCTGAGTTGTTTACACTAGTGGGTTCAGTAATATTTGTTATAAAAGATGCAGTTAATGCAACAGGGTCATTTACATTAATATCTTCCGACACAGAAGCATAAACAAATCCGGCCGGTAAAATAACATCATTTAAATTAGCATTTTCTGTAATTTTAGAAACAAAAGAAGTAATTACAGAGCTAGAGTCGGCATTATTTATGCTTTCACTAACTGATTTTACGTAAGTTGGTAAGCCTGTAGACGCCTCATTTAAATTATTATTTTCAATAATGTTGGACGTAAAAGAAGTAACTAATGTAGCGGTGTCGTTTATGCCTGTAGATTCTGTAATTGTTGTTTGATATGTGGCCAACCCAATAGCGTCTAATACCTGCTGGTTAATAATTCCAACATCAGCAAACCCACTAGTGCCAAAAGGTAAACCCGCAAATGTAGCCGGGGCTACGACCCCATTTAAATTTATTCTAATTGCTTCAATAACACTATCATTAATAACTGCATTTGTTGATGGGGTATCATTTATACCAATATTTTCGGTAGATCTAGAGACAAAAGCAGTAACTATAGTCGAAGAATTGTTTAATGTAGTTGGTTCTGTAGCATTCGAATTAAAAGCCGCATTTACAGTAGCAGGGTCATTTAAAGTAATGGTTTCTGTAACTGTTAATGGATACGCAACTATGCCAGTAGCGTCCGATATCTGCGGATTAATTACACCAACATCAGCAAACCCACTAGTTGCAAAAGGTAAACCTGCAAATACAGCGGGGGATACAACACCATTTAAATTTATTTTAATTGGCTCAGTTATAGAAGAACTAAAAACCGCATTTGTTGCTGGCACATCGTTTAAAGTAAATACTTCAATAGTGCTAGATATAAAAGACGTATTTACAGTTGAAGCCTCGCTTACATTGGTTAGTTCTGTAGCGTTGGAATTAAAAGCTGCGTTTACAGTTGAAGATTCACTTAAAATAATAGGTTCGGTAATACTAGAATTAAAAGACGTGGCTACTGTTGAAGACTCACCTAAAGCAATTGGCTCAGTAATGTTAGAAGTAAAAGATACAGTTACAGTTGAAGCCTCGCCTAAAGCAATTGATTCTGTAATTGATCTTGGGTAAGTTGGTAGCCCTGTAGACTGATCATTTAAGCTAATAACCTCAGTAATAGCCAACGTATATGATGTATTTACTGTACTTAAATCGTTAGTACTTATAGTCTCGCTAAGTGATGCTGCATAAATTGGAGTTTTTGTAGATGTTTCGAATACACCGATACCCTCGTTAGCGTTACAAGAATAATTTACAACAAATGTAGATGCATCGTTGAAGGTAATGTTTTCGCTGACAGCACCCGCATAGGTTGGTATACCAGTAGATGAATCTGCTAAAGTACTTGGCTCAGTAATACTAGAATTAAAAGACGTATTTACAGATGAAGACTCACCTAAAGCAATTGGCTCAGTAATACTAGAATTAAAAGACGTATTTACAGATGAAGACTCACCTAAAGCAATTGGCTCAGTAATACTAGAATTAAAAGACGTAGTTGTTGTAATAGTATCCGAAGAAGCTATTACTTCAGTCGCCGTTACTATATATGTAACAGCCGGGGGTGCGCCGAGTCCGGCAAAGACAGCCGCTGCGAACCCAACGTACCCAAACATTAGTTACCTTTTATAGCATTAATTTCTGCACGTAATAATTTAATTTCTTTGGCTAATTCAATTGCAGCCACTAAAGCAGCGTTACCATAAGCGACTGATAACATACCTTTATCATCCGCTACTACAGTTTCTGGAAAAATAGCAAATAAAGATTGTGCTGATACCCCGGCTTCACGCAATTCATTACCAACACGATTATATGAACCATGCTTAACATTAGCTAGAGCATCTAAAAAAGTGTCTGGTAAATCTTCCCAATTTTCTTTTAAGCGTTCATCAGACGATGCTGTAAAAGATGTAGCCGTTACTGTACCAGGGAAAGACACATTTGATGCCGCATCTAAATAAGCCGCTTTTTCAGCTGGATACGTAACAAAGACATTAACTGTACCGCTAAACGCAGAAACTGCCGATCCAGAATTTGAAGATGAGATTATAGTAGTACGAGTTAAAGTAGGCCCCGTAGTTGAATACGTGCCAATACCTACTTCCCAATTACCAGAAGCATCGTATGCGCTGTAGTAAGTAGTATTAGTATTACCTATTACAGAAAAAGATTGAAAGCCACTAACAGTGCCCACCAAGGTAAAGCTAACGGTTGTGTTAGCTGTACTTGTTTGTTGGACTCTATCTAATAAGACAAGAGCCATATCACACCTCTAATTAACTAGTTGCTGTAGTAGAATAAGTTACCGCTAAAGAATCGCCGGGGGCTACAGTTTTTGATCCACCAGTAAAGTTACCTGCGGAATACAAAACACCAGTTGTAGTATCTTTAGTAGCAGAAGCAGATGCTCCGCTGTTAATAAAACATCCGTTAACTGTACCGCCTGTTGTTATGATAGAAAAAGTAATAGCGCCACCTGTTTTAGTAGTCACGTTTGATGGTGAAGTGCCACTAGAAGAAGCTGCAGTCCAGCTAATTGACTGTCTATTGCCTGAATAAACTGGGGCATTTGTTCCACCAACTTCAGTCCATGTATGTGAAGCCATTGTATCAGCTGCCGTATAAGTAGCTGTACCACCACATAAACCTAAATAGTTTGTACCAGCCGCTGTACCACCAGCAGTACCTGTAGCTCCAAAATAAAAATCAAATAACGCTTGTTTACCAGCGGCAGTAACTAAATTAGGCGCATCATCTTCCCATTTAATATTGCCCTCTTTATCACGACAAACAACATGGTAAATACCTTGAATGCCCAAAGTTTCATCATGTTGTGCTCCACGGGTTACTGATGCGCTAGAAGCATCCCCAAAATTTGATAACTCATTGCTCATAATTGCTCCTAATTAAGAATGATAACAGCCGTAGTAGATGTAGCTGTTGGAAAAGTTACTGTAAAATTACCTGACGCTGTTTTGTCAGATCCAAAATCTAAAACACATACCGCTGCATTCGTAGTTCCATTATATATCAACGCTGCTCTTGTAGTAAAGGTAGCGGGGCTCCAAGTTACATTATTAAATGATATATACGCTGCACCATTGTTACCTGCTGGTGGTATTACCGTTAATGTTTTTCCTCCTGCCGTGTATCCCGCTCCAGTAATTTCACCGGAAGTAGTATAAGCAAGAGTTGAACTGTCCAAATTAGCCAAAGATGTATAAAGTGCAATTTTATAAACATATGGTGTGCCTACCGCAAAGTTTTCTAAACCGCTTAAAAGGTTTTGTTTAAAGATTGTACATTGCCCTTGGGATATCATTGAATAACCCCACCTTTAGGCGCTGCGTTTAATTTAAGCTGTCCATCTCGGTAACTGTCACCACGCTCTAAGGCATCGCATAATCTACGTAATTCACTTAATGCTTCATCGTATTTAGCTTTATACATAGTAACCATATCAGCCTCAGCCTTCATAAATATAGCGGCTTCCAATAGTGCAGCATATAGTAGTACAGGATCATAGTTATCTCCTAACCAAGACTCGCCCGCAGTAACAATAGATACTGGGTAATAAAAATAATGCATCTCTACTTGATAGTTTTGATCTGGGGTAGGACCTAAAATATAAGACAGGGCATAGTTATTATTATATTGTGTACCAAATAACGCGTAATATTTAGGCAGGCCAGTGGATGTTGGTATTGGATAGGCTTCACGAATGAAGTTAACATCCTTACTTAATAAATATGTATATGGTGTTGTATAGTCAGAAGAATAAACCGCCACAGAATATGCAGATAACCAGTCTGTTGGGAGAGATAAGTATGGGTTTCCTACTGTTAAAGTTCCCGTTACATTTTTTCTTAAAGCTGGAATATTTACTGCGTTATAAATTCGTGTTTCTGCTTGCTGAATAAAAGTATTAACTTGTGTATTGCTTAGCGTAGTTACAGTTGTTACACCATCCGTACCCGTAAAGGAAGTACTCGGAAATTCATTCTCACAATATGTTTTGATAGTATTGAATAAAGTTGAATAGTTCATACCCTATTCCCTTTCCTAGAATTTTCTTTGCCACGCATAGGTTGCAAATTATTGGGTACATGTAAGCCAGAAACTAATTCTCCTTGCAATGGAATAATATGGTCTACATGCCAAGGCTCATTATTTTCACGGGTAAGCATAGCAGCAATAGAATAAAATCCACTCATAACTTTAAAATCTTGTTCTGTTAGCCACTTAGGAGTCCGAAATATTTTAGACGCTTGATATTTTCTGGTTTTTGCATTTAATTTCCCAGTGTTTTTAACATCCCAGCGCTTCCTTAATTCCCGCATTCTTTCTATATTGTTTGACTTCCAATCTACTAATCTATTTTTTATTTCTTCTTTATTTTTTTCGGCGTAAGCGACCTTATAAAGCTTAACTTTTTCTTTGTTAGCTTCATTCCACGCTTTATTTTTTTCATAGCGTCTTGGGTCGTTGGGGTCTTTATACGGCATACTATTAGGCTAACGGACCTCTAGAAGTAAACCCTTTAACAGCAGCGCCTTTACCACGTTGAGCAACGCCTTCTGTTTTCATATCAGAATAATCAAATGCACCACCACCTAAATCTTTAGTATTTAAGTCAGTACCTTTGGGACTGTGCGGCTCGGCATATTTACTTGCTTGACCAACTTCTTTACCCATTAATTTTTCACTGAATTTAGCCATGATTATTTTCCAAATTGGTTTTTAAGTTTAGCCATATTGCGGCCCATAGACTTTAAGTCATCGTTAGTCTTACCGCCGGCAGCCATCTTCTTAACTTTACCGCCTTTTTTTAATTTAGACAAGTCAGTACCCTTACCGCCTTTGTGTTCTTGCTTATCATGCATCTTAAATGCTTTCTTAACAATTGCTTTATCCTGTTTAATATCTTCTTTGTCCATTTTAGCCATTTTTAGCTCCTTAATTAATAGTTACACTATTAGTAACACATACTGATTTTAACGCATTTGGCGTTTCATTGAAATCATATTTCATCCCCACTGGATTCCAACCCCACTGAATCTGCCTACTACCTCCGCTAGGAAACCCATTAACATCATAGCCTGACTGATAATAGCTATTATCTCTTCTTGGTTCGCGTACAGCCTGCGGATCGTTTACGGGGAACATCCCTAATTGAAGCTGTGGATGATCCATATTCCAACATTCATTACAAGCCTTAATGCTAACATTTTTGGTCTTTATTGTCAGTTTTTTTAACTGCTTTAACTTATACCGAAAACCACAAATATCACATTCGGCAATAGCAAACTTGCCAGAGGAGAACATCGTAGTCATTATCCATTACCTAAGAAAGTAAATCTTGGAATAAACCTAATCGGCGCTTTCTCTCTATCTTCTTCAGAGGCAAATTGAAACTGTTGTTCGTATTCAGCCTTTAACCCCATTATGCGATTAGGGTCCATATTAGGAAGTTTCATAGATAAATAATAAGCCAATCCAGCAACCATGCATAGCAACCAACGGAACGGAATATCTTGCGTATTAACCGCATTACCGGCATCTTGAATACGGCGAAGTCTCCAGTAAACAAAATTATAATACGGGTTCTGCGCAGTGCCTTGATCTGGTGTTGGCCAAACTACTACTTGAGGATTTCTATCTGGCGTAGCGCCCGTAGGATATGATGCGCCGCTCTGTCTGTTAATCCAAACTTGGATTGGTCTGCCCTGTGCTAACTTATTAGGGATTGTAGAGTAGGTAGATATACTGATGCGACTGATGGTAATATCCGTCTGGTTATTCTGCTGACCTTGATTAGTGCGAATCTGATGCTCAAGTAAATCAATTGTGTCCGTAGGAAGGTCGTAAGTATTAGTGCCCTGCACCATTGGAATAGTGCCTTGTTCAATAGTCCAAAGATTAATTCCACGATTTGCCCATTCAATAGTTAGTAAATTTAAAGATCTTCTCGCTGTACGTACATCATACCCAGTGCGCACTTCTTGACCGCATCTTTCAAAGGCCTCTTCAACAAGCTCTGAAAAATCTAAATTAAACGCACTAGTACCGGTAGTTGTCATTTTTTGAGGACTCTAAAATTATTCTTACAATTAGTAAATTAATAACAAATAAATCGTAATTTTCTTCTTCTACTATTTCAAAGCCTAAAGCAACGCCAGTAATAAACTCAAAGAATAGGCCTATTTCTTTCACTTTTTAGCCGTTTTTGCTGAATTAATGAAATCTTGTTTACTTGGTGCGTCTTTACTTCCTGGCTTACGCATTTTTTCTTTCGACCCAGCAGCAATACGAGCCTGCTTTTTATGGATGTTTTCATATAAACCACCATTTTTAAGCAATACCGCAGACTCACTTGTCTTTGGTATTTTCTTAGGATTTACTGCTCCCATACCACGACTAGATTTCATTTTTTTGCCTTAGACATTCCGCCACCACACATCTTAGCAACCATCTCATGATTCAATTGATGACCTGCTGCATGGTCTTTAAAGAACTCATGGTGTGGTCTATGACCAGCTTGATGAGCCTTATTCATATTTTCATGCATGTCATGTTTAACTACAGACTGTTCAGTCATTACTGGTGCGTGATCTATTTTCATCATTCTCTCCTTAGCAAACTTTGCCTTTAGTTTTGCCTTTTACTTCAATGCCACCACCTTTAGCAAAACTCATATTTTTTACTTTACCCATTTTGGCAGACCCAATAGATTGCTCTTTAGGGGCACCTTTTTTGGCACTCATTGTATCTTTAACTTTTTCCATCTTTGCTGGCATCATTCGTGCTTCAGCTTTTCCGCCTTTTTTCATACCTAACATTCCCATAGATTTAGATTCAGGCATAATGCCCGGTTTAGAAATACCTTTCGGTAATTGTTTGTCCATCTGTTGCTTAATCTTTGCGCCTACACTAGCCATACCGCCTCCTTTAAATAAAGCCATACTACCATGATCTGTTTTCTTTTTGTTAATCTCTTGCCTATCAGAGCGACCACCCTCAGCAAACTTTTTACCTTTGTCAGCCTGTGCAAAATCTGCACCTACCGATTGTGGAACACCGACTTTTTTAGCAAAACTCTTACTATGAGCTACTACTTCCATAAAGTTATGTTGTTTTTTGCTTGTGCTTGGCATGTTATTTACTTAAAAAACCTTGAAACAAGTTTGCTAATAAAGCTCCAACCAATCCAAACGCACCGCCTACCATCATTAATGTTCGCCATCCACCATGCGCTGTTGCTAATGTCTTTTCAATAGCCTGCAATGATTTTTTCATCTCCATCATTTCAACTATCATTTTATCCATATCGCTTTGTAAATGCGCTATGTCATTAGCATGGGTAGCTAGCTCTCTAGCAGTTTCTATTGGGTCCATATTACTCATATCAGCATTTCCATCGTTTTAAACTGGCGGCCTTCCTAGTAGGCTTGCCGTTCTCATCTTTCATTGGTCCTGGCATACCGCTCATCCTCGCACAAAAAGACTTTTTACGTGGTCCACCTTCAGGTTGCGGTGCTTTTAAATGCGAGCCAGTCGCCGCGTTATACTTTGCCCTACCCTTAGCAGTAAGTCCAGCCCCTTTAGAAACCGGGAGTTTTTCGCCTCTTCCAATTGCAAGTGAGGGGGTTTTCTTCTTAGTAGCCACATCGTTCACCTATATTAAAAAGGAATATAACTTTTAACTAATTTACCAGCAATAATTACGCCAGCAGCCACTGTAGTTGCCGTACTGGTTACTAACTGCCACTGAATATCTGTTTTTTCTGCGTATAAAAATGGCGTAGTTGCTCTATTTGCTGTATAGATAGAAACAAATGGTTGTTGTAAAACAGCTAACTTAACGCCAGTTGTATTATTAATTGCCTGTACTGAGTAAGTAACAATATTAGAGGATGTATAACTGTTTGAAGTATTAACTTCTGCCAAGTCTAAATAGAATGAATACCCTGCTGGCACAGTATAGATAGACATTTGCGTCTTTCCTATACCAACATTAATCTGCGCAACAATATTTGAAGACTGCTTTAGAGTAATGGTGCCAACGTTAGTATTTTGACTTGTTCCAGGTGAGGTCATAATCATGTTATTAACACGATAATAACTATTTACTGTAGTGACGTTTGTTGTGCCATTTAAAGCTAAAGTTTCTGAAATAGGATTAAAACTAGAATCTAAACCACTAATTAAAACCTTTGCCAATGTATCATCAGATGTTGATGAGCTCACTAATGTTAGCGTTGATGCAGATGTAATATAGGTATATGCTGTTGCATTTTCCCATACAGGTATCTTTGTATTCCCTACTGCGGATTGATAGCCAAATAAACTTAATACGCTATGCCCAGAAATTTGCCCACGAGCCACTTGTAAATCAAATGGTTCATTCTTAGCCTTTACTGTAGCCGATGAAATAACTCCTAATGTTGCCATAATTAATCTCCTAAGATTTTTAAAAGGGAACCGAAGTTCCCCAGATTAATTACTCTAAGTTACCGTATGGGTAAGTTGTTAGCGTACCAATAGAGCCATCTAACTGTGTGTATCTTAATGTGAAATAGAACAATCCAGCAGTTACAGTAGTCATACTTGTACCGACCAAAGCGATTGTAAATACCAATTGAGACATTTTTGATGCATTAGGCCCTGTGCCTCCAGTTGGACTTACCAAAATATCAGCGGTTGTTGCTGCTTGGTTAGCTAATTGAGTTGCAGTAAATGTTGAGATAGATTGACGACCTACTGCTGGGCTTGTTAAAACTGCTGTGCCTGCATATGCTGCGGTACCTGCTGCTGCTGTATAGTTGTTAGATACTAAAATCTGTGTTGAAGTTAAAGTGCCGGCAGCGACTGCTGGAACTACACCGATGTCAATAAATACATCATTGATTGCTGAACCATATGGTAAATACATTACTGCGCCACGATAGATATTTGTTGCTGAGTCAGCTGGAATTGTCTGTACTACTGATGGATATACAGATGAAGATGGTGTATAAACAGTCGCATTTACGTTTGGAATGCCATTACCGTTTACAAATTTACCAGATGCTCCACCATAGTTCACTGCACCGTTAGTTGTTACTGATAAATCCATATCAGCTTCTTGAACTAAGTCGGTATAGCCTACGTTACGTAATGGACCGAAGCGTGAATCACCGGCTAGAATTGGACCTTCAAAGGTTGCGCGTGCCATATTAATTTCCTTATGCAAAAGAACTTATACCAATCGTTGCATCGTCTGCTGGGGCAGTGGCGGTATAAGCAATCACCCAGTTACACATAGTATACAACATTATTAATAAATGTTATATATAAAAAATAAAAACCCCGCCTTGTGAGCAGGGTTTTTTGGGTTAGCTTATTCGATTAGAATGAACCTGAAGAACCCCAGACGCCTAGTGGATCTGATACACCAAAGGAATATCTCTCACGAGATTTGTAACGAACGTTACCTGTATCGAAATCACCGTCCATAGAATTCTGGAGTGGTGTACGTACAAAGTGCTTGAGTCCGTTAGGAACATCAGTTAACAAGAACCATGCATTAACGTCAGTCAAGAAGTGGTTAACTGTGTAACCTTCTGGGATCGTGCCGTTGTTGTTGATCGCACTGATATCATTGTTGTTTGTACCAACACGTAACTTAGTATCAAGCAAACGAGTAGCAACGAACATCAATGCTGGTGGCACAACTAACTTGCGTGGCTTAGCAGCAATTAACAACTGACGCTCATCTGTCCATGCGGCAATCTGAATAACAGCGGCTTCCAAAGAAGTTTCATTCAAATCTACGCCTGTAGACGGAGTGTTAGAGTTAGTACCGCCACCAACTAGTGGGTGAGCTGTTGAAAATAAAGGCTGACCATCACCATATAAATAACTTGAGCTGAAACCGTTATTTAATACAGATGCGCCTTTAACTTGCTTGGTATAAGCCATACCACGAGCTAATGCTTTAGTATAACGAGCAGATAATGAATCATACAAGTTATCTTCAATTGCTTCTTCAGTAATTGCAAAACCTAAAGCGATAGTTTCGTGTGAGTAACGAGTTGTCCAAGCCTCTTGCGCTGTATCATAAGCAATAGCAGCACCTTCAGATTTAACTGGAGCAGCAGAGAATCCAGACAATTTTGTTTCTTCTTCAAAAGAACGCTCAGAACTTTCAACTTCATAAAGCTCTTTGTGCTCTTCACCATAACGTGCATACTCAAGACCAAACAAGGCATTGAGACCGGGTAATAGCTCTTTTAGGAGCTGTGAACGTGAAATAGCCATTTTTTAGCTCCTTAGTTTGTTGTGCCAGATGCTTGATAATACATGTGTACGCCAAAATTTAATTTAACGATACAGTCTGTATAAGCATCACCAGGGTTAGACGGGAAATTACCGCCAAATGTTGAGTTGTTATTTACAAGATCAACGATACGGCAAGCTAAAGCGCCGGTATTAGCTGCACTAGAAGCAAGAGCAACGACTGAGTTACCAGTAGTTGTATTACCTGTTGCAGAACTTGTACCGCCAGTAAAGTTTGCTAATGCAATTGTTTTCCCAATGGCAGTTGCTGGGATGGAACCCAAAGACTGAACTTGGAACAATGCATCTGGATCATCCATTACACGAATAAAGATATTTGTGTAGCCAGAAGTAACAGCGTTAGCTGGTAAATACTGAGCATATAAAGGATAGCCAAGTTGTTGACCTGCTAATTGATAACGTACACCTACGCAAACACCGACTAAACCAACAGAAGATGTTGTAGGGGTTGATGTTACCACTGTTGGCTGACCAGCAGAAGCTGCGCCAATTTGAACCAAGTCACCGTTAAAGATGGCCGCTGTGTTATTAACAGTTAGTGGAATCTCACGAATCACACCGCCGTTAAAAACTTGACCACCGATAAGGTTAATTGGCTTTAATCCATAAGGACCTGATACTGTTGCCATTTTAAACCTCCAAAATTAATTTATTTACCACCAAAAGTAACCCTTGTTTCTCTATCTTTAAACATAGGCATACGCGGGTCGTTCTCTTTCATATAGGTACTATCTACAGATTCCATTTGTGAATCTGCTACTCTTTCGTAATACTTTGCTCTTTGTTCCATCATTTCTTTTGGAGCTTTGCATAAAACTAAGCCACCAATTTCAATCGACCCCTTAAACTGACCATCCAAGGACGCGTGGGACATTAGCTCTGGGTAGTCTTCTGCCTTTACAGGTTCATAACCTTCCCTACGGCTTTTAGAGATATTCATCGGATCAGCTGCTCCCATTAAGGAAGTTCTGCACCATCTATGGACCCAACCTTCCCTCGGTGCTGGACTTGGCAGTGTTTCAGGTGGCGCCCACATATTTACAGGGCGGGTATCTTTTTCACGAGTCTCAGTATCACGATTTAATTTAATTGTTCCAGTAGTCATTATCTATCTCCATTTTGTTCAGCAACCTTGCGGGCGTAAAGTTCAAGTGGTACACCTAGTCTTTTAGCAATTTGTACTTGCGTAGTAGTTAGTTGTATCTTTTTTGGTGCGGCGGAACGTGTAGCAGGTGCTACAACATTTGCGGCTGGTTTGGCTCTCGGTTTTTCACGAGGTTCAGATGGTTCGCTCCCGAAATAATCGGGGAATCTTTTCTGTATTGTAGCACTAATTTTTTCATAATACTCATCCGTGCCAATATATTTTTCGCCAAACTCTCTGGCAAGTCGATTATGAACCGTTAAAGCTAGGCTAGTCATTTCCTCTTCTTCTGGCTTTTCACCACCATACCAAGGGTTATTTTCTACCCAACCTTCTAGTTTTGAATCTTGTACTTTGGCTTTTGGAATCTCATATTTTTTTTCTTGGATTTCAATTGGGCGCAAATTAGCAACTTGATTTAACCTATATGTTGCCTCGTTCATTCTCTGTTGGGCATCTACCAAAGCATCGCTATCTCCAGACTCATAAGCATCTTTGTATGCTTTTTTAGCAGCTGCAACTTCTATTTCAGCGCTAGATTTGCCTTGATCAATAAACATCTTGCTTCCCTCATGCAACTGAGACTGCAAACGTTTGTTTTCTTCTACGGCAAGCTGGGCAACTCGCAAAGCTTCTTCACGCATACGAATAGCTTCTTCTTTTGCGCGTCTTTCGTCATGGTATCCACGGCCTAATTTCTTAATCCGTTTTTGCACCTTCTCATCATAGGCTTCCAACTCGTCATCGGTAACTTCTTCTACCGGTTCCTTCATTGGCTTGCGACCCTTATCCTCTATGGGTGTATCGTCTACAATTTCAATGTCAAATGCCGGTAAATCTGCCGGTTCGTTTACTACATCATTTGTCTCATCTGGGAATGTAAAAGTGCCGTATTCTTCTTTTAACGGAATTGGCTTTCCATTTTCAAATGTTACTGTTCCAAATTCTTCTGTTGCCATTTATTTCTCCTTAAGCTTGCATTTCTGCAGATAATTTATTGCTTTTACTTCGATTTTCTTTAATCAACATAACTTTCAAGTTGTTTAAAACATGCAACCCAGAAACAGTTTTCCCATTTAAAGGAACTATATGATCCACCTCAAAGCCTTTAAAAATCCTACAAAAGTCATATAACCCTTGAACTTCTGCACGCTCTGCTTGGCTCATTATCATTTCACCATGTTTAATTTTTCCTTGACGCCTACGAACTCGTGCAATTTCTATGGCAGAATTTTTAACATAAGATGCTCTTTTTATTTCTAAAAATCGTTCTTTATTATTTATTTGCCAATCCCTTGCTTTTTGTTTGTAATAATCAGGTTTTTTTTCTTGACTTTTACGAGCCCTAGCATCGCATAGTTCTTTATTCTTTTCGTAGTAGCGTCGTTGAGTTTCTTTACGCTTTTCAGAAGAGTTATATTTATCTAAAGATGCTTTCCGCCTTGCTTTTTTTTCTTCATCAAGCACGAGCAATACCTCTCGGATCTTCTACTGTTGCCTCAACAGAGTCATCATTTATCACCCTAAATTCTTGGCCATGAATCTTTACTCTTGAACCAGAATTAGGTCTAATTAAAACAAAATCACCTACTTTGCAAAGCGGTCCACTCGGGAACCTGTCTTTATCTACATATGCATCGGGGCCTATTGATACAACAAATAAGACCGGAGTTAATACTTCTTCATAATGCATTGTGGTATCTGCTTTTAAAATACCGCTTTCAAACTCTTTTTCTGCTTCTGGCACCATGCACAAGATGTGATATCCTGCTGGCTTTGGAAGTTGTGTTGCTTTCTTTTCTGGCTCTTTAGGTAGTGTAGATACATTACCCATTGCGTCACTAATTAATAACTCACTCATCATCGTCCTTTAGTTTTTGCTCGCGATCTTTAATCAAATCAATAGCAAGGGCAAGACCCCGGATAACCCCTGCTACTTGTTTATATTCCTCAAAAGAGGTGCAATTGCCTACGGCAATGAATGCTGATTTTACTTCTATTTGCTTCTGTAATTCAATACAGAGATACTCATATTCGGTCATTTAGTTTCCTTTTTAGGCTGAGCGGATGCTTGTTTTGCAATTAAATCCTCTTGATGCCCAGCTTGTTGTGCCGCAATTTCACGTTTAGACATATGATCTAATGCTTTGTTAGCAATGTTGTAGGTATTTTGTTGTTCTTTTCCGACCATATCCGCCATAATTTTGCCTGCCGCTTGCACTTGTTGGGATTTTAATTTCTGTTTATCCATTGTCCCCTTGGCTAACATCTGCCCTGCCGCAATTCTTTGCTGAGACTCAATTCGTTTTGCTTCTATATCCAATTGCTTCATCTTTAATTGCGCATCTGCTTGGTCTTTTTGAACCTTACGTTTCTGATCTTGCGCTTTAATCTGGAGCTCTTGTTGTTGCATTTGAATAATTGGATCCTGCGCTTGTTGTTGAGCTTGTTGCTGAGCTGCCTGTTGTTTATTCTGCTGGAGTAACTGATTAGCAGCTTGAGCTAACTTCTGGGACAACGCATACTCAACCTCTGGAGTCATATTGACATCTTCTTCCTCATTCATATCGTTCATCTTCTGAGGAGGTAATGCCATACCCATTTGTTTTTCAATCTCCTGGCGATACAAGAATCCAGCGTGCTCATTAATGTGCGCCATCATAATTGCTTGCAACTGTGGAGCCTGTGGATTACTTTGTAATAAAGCCATAATCTTAGGATCTTGCATAGCCGCTTGGTGCACTGCAATATGAGACTCGTGGTCTTGGTATTGAAATGCCTTGACTGGCTTCATAATGAGAATGTTTTGGTTTTCCGTGACTGGGTCCGCCGGTTTCTGGTCATCCGCCATTGGGATAAGTTTCGCTGCGTTCTTAATACCAAGAGTCTCGACCATTTGACGATGGAGGAACGGTAAATTATAGAGTTGTGGAGCTTGTTGCGCCAATTGCATAACTGCTTGCCACTGTACAATCTTTTGCGCCATCGTAGACGCATTTGGATCGCTGACAGGTATGACTTCGACATCGTCATAATCCGCTTTTTTCGCTGACGCTTTGCCTTCTTCTGGTTCATAATCATAACTTTCTGGAGTGTAATCGGCAATAATATGCTTGAGTAACTTAAACTCTTGCTTCATTGCATAATGTAGACGCGCTTGAATGGCGCTCATTACTTTTAAGGTTCTTTCTAAAATAGCCAAGGTGGTTCCGACAGGAGCATTACCGCCCATATCTGATACCTGTAAGTCACCAGCAGAAACAAAATTTCTACCTTCAGTTACTATTTGGTTAAACAATTGAGATAAAGTTTGGCTTGGCTCCTTGTATGGCAAGAGCATTACGTTATCTTTAATCGTGCCACTCGGAACATCTACATCTCGGAATTCGCCCGGCGATATTGGGGTATCGTCACCTTTAACCCTGAGACCCTTGGACTTAAGACCACCGGGAAGATTGGATAACGTGCCAGCATCAATAAGCTGACGTAACATAGTAGTAGCACTACGGGCATACCCGCCAATAAGATGAATAAGACCATAACCATAAAATCCAAACCCCGGTACGTATTGATAGTGAACAAAGTGAATCCGCTTAGACTTTAATGTATCATCCTCTAACCAATTTCTACGAATAGCCAGCACCTTTCCAGTGCTTTTTTCAATGGTAATGATATAAGGTAGTGCAATCCCCGTCTCTTCGCCATCCATCTTATCTTCATATCCTGGCAAATCATAATCAACGTGCATCTCTAAAACACGATATCTGTCATCATTGATTGCTGAAAACCCTTGCTCTTCGGCCTTGTTCTTTTCAATATCATCAAGAACTGCCATTGGCTCGCCAAGCGCTACATCTCTATAAAATCCAGAGGCAACTAATTTCTTAATATCATTTTTAGTCTTACGCATAATATGCGTCATGCGTTCTGCCGTATCAAGATTAGAAGCTCCATAAGGAACAACAAAATCTTCGGCTGGAATGAACATTGAAACTTGTCTGCCTAGACTTGGATCGTAGTAAACTTTCTTAAAGGCAGAACCCGCTAAAGGAAGATTCCATAATAACTTTTCATGCTCTGGGCGATACTCCGTCATCTCGTCCATGAGTTTATAATTCATATCCTCAGAAACGCGGATTGATGCTTCTTTTTTCTTTACTGTTTCTTTGCCAATAATTTGCGTCTTTACTGGGCCACTTGCCGGAAATGTTTCCATAATGGCTTCGGACTGAAAACGCACAACTGCTTCCGATAACATGGGGTGAAATACGCCGCATGCTCCTGCCCAAGGCTCGGTTGTCTCTTCATACTTTAATCCAAGTAACTTCAATCCTTGAATATAAGTATCTGCCCAATCTTTTCTTGAATTATTGTCTGAATCAAACAAAGCAACCAAATCAGAACTGATTGTCATCAACTCTTGCTCACTCATATCTTCGGCAAGGTTCTTACTAAATTCAGAATCGCCCTCTGGCTCAATATCAATTTCCATATCACCGGCTGATATACTTATAGCTTCGGGATCAACAATCTCAATCTCGATAGGATCCTCATTTAATTGAGATAATCCTTGCGGCGCTTGATATATACTTTTTTCTATTGCCATTATTTATCCTTTGAGTTTATTGTTGTCCAATCTGGCCAATTTGACCAATTTGATTGGTTACGCCAACGTAATCTGAAATTTAGTTTTTTTGTTCTTTTACTATATCTAACATAAAGCATTAATGATTTAATTCTGAGAATAAACCCGAAGCTACCCTCATCGTCTAAAGGATATACGTTAAAACCTTGTCTTACTGTGTGCCCTTCATATCTCCAATGAAACATATTTATCCTTAGATTAAATTATAGAAGCCAGCCTTGCGCCGACCTTTAAAATACTTTATGTCCTCTGGCTCATCTGTATCCAACCGGATAAACCCTCCTTTTCTAAAACGAATCAATGCCTGTGTACTCGAATCCACCAAGTCATCATGGTCTGAATTAGGGAAAGAGGCCATTTCCTCCATCACTTCCTCTGCCCACCTAGTTGCAGGCGCCCACACTTTTCCGCTTGCGAACAAGTCTGATACGCTATTAATACGAGATATCTTATCATTCCCGCGCGTTGGTGTAAACTCTTGAACCGGAATCCCCATCTTCCTTAACTCATAAATTAAGGGCGCTCCACTTGCTTTTGCCTCAATAATAAACGCATCTGGCTCATATTCTTGATAACTTCGGTACGCTTGTTCCTTTAATTCTGGAAACTCCATCCTCTTTTTAAATGCATCCAAGAGAATGATGTGTACATCGTCCGGGTTTTCATCCAAATGGAACACTCCCCATGTCGTACACGCTGAATAGTCGCTCCGTTCGTTCTTTGTAAAGGCGGTATCCCAACTTTGAATGATAAATTCACACGTTGGCGGTCTATCTGGCTCCCAAATCTTCCACCAATCCCTCTTAATAATCGCCCCTTCTTCAGAAGTTGGCTGCTGTTGGTACTGTGCCTGCCATTTTGCTAGTGGTAACTCGGTTCTTAATGCTTCTAATTCGCTAAGACTCCAGAATTCCGGCCATAATGGGTTTCCGCTAGGTAATATTGCGGGAAATTCGACTACTTCCCACTCATCTCCATCCCTATCTATGGCTGCTTTCTGTATTTTGCCCACTAAATCACGCTTTGACCACCTTGTCATTACGATAATAATGCTTCCGCCCGGCTGTAAACGCTGTCTCGGTCCAGATGTGTACCATTCATACACCTTATCAAAGACAGATGGATCCGCTGAAGCTAGTGCTGCCTCTTGTTCTGAGTGAGGATCGTCAATAATGAGCAAATCAGCACCCTTACCAGTAACAGTACCACCCACACCGATAGCAAAATACTCCCCATTACCAGATGTAGACCATCTACCAGCTGCCTTACTGTCTGAGCGCAACGTGACGCCCGGAAAAATCTTTGCATACTGCTCGCTCCCCACCAAGTTACGTACCTTACGTCCAAAACCAACCGCTAGTTCTGCCGTATTAGAACATTGAATAATCTTTTTATTAGGAAATCTACCGAGAAACCATGCCGGAAGTAAATAACTAGCAAACTCCGACTTCGTATGTCGCGGTGGCATGTTCACAATCAGTCTCTTAATCTTCCCTTCGGCTATCTCCTGAAACTTCTTTGCCATCACCTTATGATGCCGCCCATTAATAAAACCTGGCCACATACTCTTCGTAAACTCCATGAATTCTTTTTGCGCCTTCTCCCGCCCCTCACTCTCAATCAACTCCATCGCCGTCCGCAATATCTCCTCGCGCTCCATCGGGGGAAGCTGGTCTAGTATTTGCTCTAGATTCATAGATACATCCTCACACCCTTCGGTCTATACGTCCTTGCTTTATCCGGCATCGACTTACAATGCCCAAGCTCTACAAGTCTTTTCATCATCCGGTGAATATTCCCTCGACCCTTAGCATTCATTACATACATCACCTCATCCACGGATGGCCCATAACCATATCGCTTCCAAAATTCCTCAATCACCATATACACTTCCTTTTGGCGCGGCGTCATTTTTTCATTAATTCCCGTATTAAGGTGCCAGTGTCATCCCAAGCTCTATTCTCTAACCTACGGTAATACATCTGATGCAATAGAACATATAACTCTCTCTGCTCCATAGGGGTAAGTAATTTCAATATCTCTAATAGTCGTTTATCCAAAATATATACCCCCCTACCCTTTTGATTTCAAACTGTTGACGGGGGTGTTTCCTATTTCTTTATCCGTATCCTCTAGCAATTTTTCAATACCCCCACCCCCTTGTTGAGAATTATTCTCATCTTGGTAACTGCAAACGTTTGCAGAAGCAATATTTTCTTCTTCATTATCAATGACTTGTGAGTGTGCATTTTTGTTTTTGTTGGATTGTAATGTGTGAATATCGTGTGATTCAATGTGTGGAATACTATGTATATCCTGAGCACCTCCCCTAACAAGCATTTGTGGGGTGGGGTTCGCCTCATCACCACCTGAATTTCCGTTTGCGTTGCCAGAAAAACCTTTGATTTCAGACAGTAAAGAATCCCCGTCATCAAAGCTAACATCAATAGGATTAGATTGATTAGATAGCATTAACTTTATCTGATTGATAAGTTTTGTTTTAACTTCGCTACTCTGATTGATAGTAGTAACTACTTTTCTATCTTCAAATAGTCCGACGTCGTAGGACTTCCCAAGTAATTCCAGCGATCTGATCCTAGAAGCTGGGGGATTGTCTTCATTCAAGGCGTGTAAGGTAAGCTGGTGCATGATAAAGGCCTTTAATTGAGTGCTGGATTGATATGATTGTGCTTCAATAGCTACCTTAAAGGCTTCTATTTCATTGGCAATTTTTGGGTTATTTGCCAACTTAAACGCTTCATTACCCTGGTAAACCTTCTTTGACTTGGAGTTATAGTTATTCCTATATGCTTCTGCTTTAGGTAAACCCAAGGCAACATCTTTTATAAATCCCTTTTGTTTTGTTGTAAGTGATCTCTTCTTTCCCTCTCCCTTGATGATCTGTGCCAATGGTATCTGATCTAATGATTCCAACACTTGTTTACGGGAAATTGTTTTAACGGGCTTCTGTGGTTTATCCATGATTTATAAAGTAATCTACTAGGGTATAAAACAAGTATATCACGACTACTGTATAAGTTTACAGTAATAAATTATTTTAATTATTACCCTGACTTTTTTAATTCTTGCTCGTCTTGTATATGTAAGACACTTAAAAGGGAAATAAAAACTTATGAATACTCAACAAATAGAAAACGCTTTAAATTTACTTAATGATCTCTACGGGAACAATCCTATATATATAGCACTTAGCCAAGAATCTAAACTTAGATTAGCTCTAGCAGTCCTACGGGCTTTTAAAAAATAACCACCTGGGGAGAAATCCCCTTTATAAGATTACTACTGTATGTAAAACCATTAGGGTTTTTAGTTTATATTATTTACAAAAAAAGTAATTAAAACGCTTGACAGGGTTATAAATGATGATATTATGTAAACATGAATTGCAGTATTTTTTATAATGTTTTACTTAATAGGGGAATTATATGAATAAGTTTATATCTTGGTGTTTTCCAATCTACCTGGTAGTTATCTCAACACTTATATTATTAATGAATTACTAACCAATAGCGGGGAAACCCGCTTATCACTACAGGGGAAATAATGAAAACTTACACCGCACAAATCAACACTTTTGGAAATGTCATTATCTGCGGAGATGACAGAGCCAGAAACAGTTATAAGATCGTTTTTACAGGCACTTATCAAGAATGTTTAACTTTTAAATTAAAGGGGTTTTAAATGGATAACTTAATTTTTACGATCGCTTCCCACTATGCTAGTGCAATAGTTAACGGGGATTACTCCGGCTTAGAAGATCATGAAGAAAAAGAACTAAACGGGTTTTTAGACCACTTAATGAGAGAGTTTAACTCTAATGATCTCCAGCCAACAGATTACTATTTACAAAATGAACCGGATTTTAACAGGTGCGAGATATCAAACCTATACGCTAATTGTATTCAATTCAATTTAATTAAAGGAGTTTAAACCATGAAACAAACTATAAATTTTTATCAATTCTCGGACGAATTCAAGGCGATCCGCCCTAACAATTTCTCATATGAGGGATTACAAGCACTATTTGATTACTTGGAAGAATTAGAAAATGATCTAGGCGAAGAAATAGAATTAGATGTTATCGCCTTGTGCTGTGATTACACCGAGCAAACACTCGATGAATTTAACCGAGATTATTCGGAAGATGGAAAAATGAGCATGGAAGAAGCGATCGAATACCTTTGTGAAAATACCCATTTTGTAGATAAAACAAGTAATGAAACATTGATATATTTGCAATTTTAAATATCACCTGTAAGCCCTTTTACGAGGGTTTACGGGTAATTTTTACCACTTTTTAACCATAGGGGGATTTTATGACATTGAAAGAATTTATAGCACTATGTAGCGATTTTATGATTGATCCAAGTATTGCACTAGAAAACGAGGGCATATATAACGCCCTTGTAAACAAAGATTATTCATTAGTTAAACAATTATTATCAACACAATTTTAAGGGGAAATCATGTTTGATGATTATGAGTTAATTACTTTTATTGATCAAGATGGAAAAGCACTTGACGACGATTTAAACGAATTTAGAAATGAAAACGGGGAAATAGTAATAATTCCCGAAATGGAAAGAAAATATTTTACACAAATTGAAACGGGGAATTAAATGAGTTACTACACTGATAACGGCTTTAAAAACCGCCAAGACTATTTAGACAGTTTAGCGGAAGACTTCGAACTAGACAGGGAAACGGTTTACATGATGGCGGATTTACTTGGAGAGTCAGAAGATTTTGACGGACTTATAACCAGCTTAGAAGATTATAGCGAATTATTCTATTAAAAAATAACGCCCGCCTAAAAACGGGCAATTAAAGGGTTTAAAAATGAATTTTTATTTTACTATTTATAGTGATTCCAGCCGATATGGCTATCGCGGATTAAGACCAAAAGTTAATATTATTTCTGAAAAAGATATTATTGACACCGCAACCGAAGAACTTAACCATTCTGGGGAATCCTTTGAAAATTTAGCCGGAATTGATTTTATCGAAAATGCAGAAGAAAATTTAATTCCTACCCGTCAGTTATCAAATAATGAAATATTCATACTAAGTATTCAAAAATTAAATGATGATGGACGATTATTCGATATTTTTTTAAATGAACAAGAATTTATTAAGGAAGCAAAAAATTATAATTTAGAAGATGAAGCATTAAATATCATTAAAAAATTTGGGGGATTATTATGAGTTTACTCCAAGAGATGGAAACGCACGGAATGGCAGACTGCGAATTTAATCGGAAATTATGGGAAGAAGAAGAAGCCACTATCAAAAAAATATTATCTCTCACGGAATGTGTAGAAGATCAATTGATCATTATTCACTCAACGGAAAATAAAGAGTTAATTAGATTAGCTAATCGATCCATTGTAAAGCTGGAAAAAAAAATAACCCAATTAAAAGGATCACTATGAAAGAAATATCACAAATTACCGTAGACACTTGGTTATCACAAAAAACTATCAAAATATCAGACGGGATAAGCCAATTTCACACAATTGAAAGGGTTTTATGAATAACTTTTGGGAGTGGTTGACCGCCACGCTTTTCGGAATACTTTTGGGGTATTTCTTTTATGTTGCATTTATCATGAATTCTTAAAAAAAAATTGATATTTATTTTTTTTGGGAATATATTAAACGAATCATACTATCAAAGGGGAAATTATGAAATTTAGATTTATTTGCGATCCGTCGCACGGCTGGGGAGAGATTCCTATTTCTTTAATTAAAGATTTAGGACTGAACAATAAGATTAGTAATTATTCTTATAAAAAAGAAGATAACGCATATCTTGAAGAAGATTGCGATTTACCAATGGTTTTACGGGAATTGAAAAAACACGGGATCGAGTTTTCATTTATTGAAGAACATTCTAATTATGATTCCTGGGTAAGAAATTTAAAAAAGTTTAACTGATGAGGGTTTATTACCCGAAACTATCGAGAGATAGTCTTAAACAAACAAGGGGAAATTATGAAAGTAACAATTCAAGCTGGTAAGTATTATTTAGGTGATCCATGCTATTCGCTAAATGAGTCATGGGGAAATATTTTAGAACAAACAGATTATTTTAAAACGCCATTAGTTACTATTGATGGGTTTGAAATATTAGCTTTTAAAACTGCTCACGGGGACGGGGAATACCCAAGTAATGCCGGCCGGAAATTTTCCGTTGACAGTGGTTTAATTGGACTTGTTCCCGTAGAACTAGCAGACGATAAAGAACCATTTAGCACAATGATCGTTGAATTTAATGAACCGACATTGTGTAAACGGGTTAAGGGAAAATTGTATTTTGGCAGAGTTGTAATTGACATTAACTAAGGGGAATAAAAATGACTAATTGGTATTTAATTGAGTTTTACGTTGAGGGTGAGGGATATGACTATAACGATTACATGGGCGAAAATGTATATGAAGCCATAGGTAAATGTATTGTGGGCAATCCTTGTGCAATTATTCAAAAAGTAGCTTTAATTTTAAAATTTGAAGACATGTTTGCAGAAATGGGGAATAAAAATGCCTAAATATATTTATCATTTGACGGAAAAAACAACCGTAGTCCAAGTGATTGAAGCAGAAACAATTGAAGAAGCAGATCAAAAAATAGAAGATATTTGTGATCAAGGTATTGATTGGGGTATGGGAAAAATGGATAACCAAATTTTATTTATGGGGAAAGAAAATGGCTAAATATTATATTCGTGCTAGTGAAATAGTTTATTTTACTAAAGAAATCGAAGCAGATAATGAGGATCAAGCTTGGGAAAAAGCTTTAGATTTAAATTGGAGTAATGACGATTTAGTAAACAGACGAGATTTTACAATTGAAGAAGTAGAGGAGATTGGATAATGTATCAAGTTAAACCTACTTTTATGGGCAATCCGGATAGAAACCAATACACTAATCCCGTTAAGCCCAAGACATTTACCGCCAACACTTTAGAAGCCCTCCGAGACGAGATTTACGAGTTTTTAGGGGATAACGACTTAGGTGCTGGTAATTGGGGAACGGCACGGGTTTTAAAAGACGGCAAGTTATACGGATACATGAGTTATAACGGGCGTATATGGGATTCTAATGAATGGTCACCAACTGCAAAGGAAATATTATGAGTCAAAGAAACCATTTAAAGCGGGCGGTAAAAATATTATGGAATAACTTCGAAAATGACATTAGGAAATCTCATGAATGGACTTGGAATTTAAAAAATTGGACTCTCCATTTTTATATCGTAGATGATTATGAAAGTGTAGTGGCTTACTCCGTTAAAGGTGAATCAACCAATTGGAGTGATGGTATTTATTTAGAGCAAAGACAAAGAAAATGGGAGGAGTTAGTATGAAATATGAAATACAACACTATACATTGTGTGATGGCTGGGTTAATACTTGGACAATTACCAATGAAGACGGCACAACGGAATCAGAGTATTTTGAGACTAAAGAACAGGCGATCAGTGCTTTAGCTGATTTTATTGACGAGGAAAATAGAGAGTATTTACACGGGAATATAGATAGCCCGTATGACATTCAAGAATTTAGAATTGAGGAGGTTTTATGAGTTTTATTACTAAAACAGAAACTATATTTAATGGTGGCGGAAACAAAGTGGACTGTTATACCTTAAAAAACGGGAAAGTAATATGCATCAATGAGGATATGTTAGCCCTACATGAAGATATGGAAGATGCAGAAACCACAATTTTAGGTGATGGCCAAGATTTATCAATTCACAGTTTTTATTTTTAAGGGGGAAGTATGAAAGTAGTTATTGAATTTGATTTACCAGAAGATCAAGCTATTCCACGAGTTGAGGATATTTTACGACTTAGTAATCCGAATTGGATTGCTGATTGGTGGCATATTTCAGATATAGAAAATGGGGATTGGGACGATCATGAAATAACAGATGATGATTGCCGAGAAATTTTAAGGCGAGCCGACAAGTATTTAGATTCTAATCAAGGGTTAAATTGGGAGTCAATGCAGTGTCATATTGACGAATATTTACGCAATTTAAGGAAAAACAAATGAGCAATATGAAACGATATAAAGTTACTTACAATGTTGGTAGAAGAATTATTGTAGAAGTGGATGTCCCAAACGGTGAACACCCGTATGATTATGCCCATGATTCTATTTTGCTTGAAATGCACGAAGATGAGTTTATTGACGATCAAGATTATGAGGAGATTGATCCGCATGACGCCAACTGATCATCACCAAGCAAGGATATTACAGGGTATGAGTGTCCATGCAGAGGTTATCTTAGACCTTATAAAAACCTTGCCAAGACGAAATGTAATGCTGGTAATAGATAGTGCCGTTGATATGGAAATAGCGACTAGAAACACTGTCCACAAGTCAATCATGTGGCTTAAAAACAATGGTTATATCACTATGATAAGAAACGAAGGAGACGGGCGAGGTAAAACTTGCTCGATTACCAAGAGGGGATTGAATTACTTAAATCAAGTCTAGGATATTCCCTACATCTCCATGCAAAAACGCATCATTAAAATCGTAACCCTCAATGTCGGACTTCCAATATTGCCCTATCTTTTGGGCGGTTTGGAGTCCGATTTTGTCATGATCAGCGATTACTAACGGGTCATGCTTTCCCCTTGCAATTTCCAACATATTCTGAGCAGAAAAACATACATGAATTGTATATCTTTTTTTAGCTTGTTTCAGAACTTCCCTCACCGATAACCCAGTGGCATATCCTTCAACAATTAAATCACGACCTTTATTGTCGATTACCAGCGAAGCACCTTTAGTAATCTGTCCACGCAAAAACTTCTTACTCCCCTCACTGTCTATCATTTGGCAACCGACCAATTTTCCGTCAATTCGCATAGGGACTAATAACAGATTATTCCACACGGGTGCTTTTAAATCTGGAAAACCTTTACGAGCAAGGTATAAATGGGTCATGTCCGCAGCATGATTAAGCATAAAAATCGCCTTTGACTTTGCTTTAGATTGCCTCTCTAACTGATCATTCTTAATTTTTTGTCTATCAATCTGTCCAAACGGGTCATAGTTTTTACTACGGAATGAGATAGGTTTCTCATGGATAGCCCAATTTTGAATTGCACCAGATTGCCCATCCCAAATATACGAACCATTCTTTTTACTTGGTTTATCTTCCGTTGAAACCCTTGTCCATGAATTAATTTCTAATCTGTCAATAATAAGCCCGTGTTGCTGGGCGAAGTCGATGAATTCCATTTTGCTTTTCCTTTTGCGTATGCGATTGATCTTGAACGAATCCAATTAGCCGTCTCAAAGCTTGGCGGTATTGCTTGAACAACGCCCCATGCTTTCGGCGGGAATACCCCAACCTTTTCTTTAAACTTATGAGCCGACCATCCATCTTTGTATCCTCTTTCTCTGCCGTAATATAGTAACTCAGCATAGAATTTTTCTTGATTAATGTTCTTTTGTTTAATTTTACCGTCTAATTCTTTCAACTCTCCGGCAACTGAAACAATATGGTTATTAATCTTTTTCTCGAATCCACACTCATCACACGTATTTGTTTTAGATGTCCACAAACCAGCACAAGCAGGGCATTTAGATTCCTTCTTTTCTCTTTCTGTTGGTTCAGCCCTAGTCGATTCCTTGCCCTCATTTAATTCTTTTACGCCATACTCATATAAATCATCCCAGTCTTTTCTGAAACGAAGATAATTTCCGGAATGATCTAGCCAAGTCGCAAATTCCTTACCTTCATGCGTTCGCATTACCCTACCCATCTGCTGAACATGAGAGCTTAATGATTTACTGAAAGGCCTAGCAGATATGCCAATCATTACATCTGATACATCAAACCCTTTTGTAAGAATATCCGTAGCGATTATTCCGATAATTTCTGAGTCGGGTTTCGAGAATTCCTCAATAACTTGTCTTTTGTATTCACTGTCTTCTTTATACGAGATTGAAACAAAATTATGCCCCGATTGTTTAAAATTTTTCTCTAAATCTCTACCGTGATCCACGCCAGCACAGAACACAACTGTTTTAACAGGTTTGCCATATATTTCATGGGTTTTCTTATGCCATTCTGCAACGATATCACCTGTAATCTTCATACCGCGATCTGTAATATCAGCTTCCGACCATTCACCAGCAACTTTTTTGGCGCCCGTCATGTCGATTTCTTTAGCAATAAACACTTTTAATGGTGTAAGCCACCTATCTTCAATCAACTCTTGCGTAGTGGGGGCATTAACGACATTGGAATAGATTTTACCCAACCCTTTGGTGAATGGTGTAGCAGTTAAACCGATTACTTTGAGATGGGGATTCTTTTCAATGATGTCGATAATGCCCTTGCGTTTTACATGGCACTCATCATAAATCAATAACTCCATGTCCGGAGTAATGCTTCTAGATTCTAGTGTTTGCGCTGAACAGATTTGGATATGCTCTTGCGGTCTATGTCTCCAATGTCCAGCTTGTAATACCCCATGGGGTATGTTGTATTTACCAAGTCGCAGACTGGTTTGCTCAACCAATACAATCCGATCAAGAATCATGGATACTTTTCTATGTTGCTTGGCATATTCCGCCATAATAGCAATTGCCATTTCAGTTTTACCGCAACCTGTCGGCGCATATAAAATCTGACTTCGGTGACTTTTAAAGCCCTCTAATAATTTATCTACTACTACTTTCTGATGTTCCCGTAATTGAAGCATTTTCTCTCCCTGATAAGATACCGCCTATCTTCGGTGTTTATTTTTCCAATTTCTTACATCTGTTGCGCCAGTAGGTTACTTCTTTAATTAACTCGGCATTTTTGTTTTGAAATTGATCCCTTGAATTCTTTACTACACTTAATTCTGACTCTAAAACCTTAACTCTTTTCTGCAATTCATTTATTTCATTTACTACTTTTTCCTCATCCCCTGACAATGCTAATTCTTTTGTCTTAAGGATTTGATTCTCTTCCACTAGCTTTTGATTAACAAACGATAACTCTTTTATCTCATCATCTGCCGGATTGTAATCTTCTATTTTATCTGCTTCTGGTTTCGGATCTTCTTTTTTTCCTATGTTGGTAGTCTCCATTGTTGTTTTTTTGCCCTTCATGGTGACTGCTTTCTTTGAAGGCCTTTCAATGGATAACTCTTTTCTCATATTAGCAACAAAAGTAGCGGATACCTTACATATCTTGGCCGTTTCTCTATCCGAATACTCCGACCACTCAATGTCATTTAATACTGTAGTGACTGCCTTTCTTTTATCAGTATTGGTTCTCTGGAAACCATGCTCGGCATTGACCCCAAAGGAATACAACTGAGCATCTCGGATTGTGCCATTACGGACATTGACCTCAACCTTGCTAGTGCCGAGCTTCTGATACATGAAATACCGGTGAAAACCATCCACCAAGTAATAATTTACACCATCATAAAATGCTTCGATTGGCGGAAATATTGACCCCTCTTTACTACTCTCTATGTAGGTATTGATTACCTCTACACTAATTCTTTCCCGTGATTGTGTACCGCCATCAATCTTAATCTTACTTAGTTCTAATAACATCTTTTCTCCTTTTAATGAATCTACTATATCACACATGAATTAAAATGATGTCATCTGTGATAAGAATAGGTTAAACCACAGGGCGAGATGGTGATATGCCTGCTAAATAAGATATCAACCAAATGCCAGCCGACTTGCGTCCACTGCTTCCTGAGATAATGTTCTTCTTCCAAGACGCCTATCAACTAGAGTCGGCCAAACTCCCTATGCATCACCTTAATCATGTCTTGTTCGTATCAGTACCCATTTAAGTCTGACTGCGCCGCCCTGTGTATATACTGCGAAGCGCAACCTGTTTCATTTAATTGCTCGGTCATTAGCAACGTCTCATGTAAGGTAGCTGAGACCAACCATCTGTATCGCCGTTCTGCGATTGCTAGTAGAAATGAAAAAACCTCTTAAAAGATATATTGCTGTCGAAAAGGGCACTTAGGTAAGTCATCCACGCAACTTATTAAAATGTCCTAACAATATATCTATCAAGAGGTTTTCTACGGTTTCGACTCCGCAATACAAATATTGTATCAAATCTATGGAAATGTGCAAATATTTTTGTCACTTCTGCAAACGTTTGCAGTTAGAAATAAAATTGCCCTAGTTTTTTAGGCTAGGGCAACCACACAGGGGGGTGTGAACAGGGGGAACTGTTAAATATAATTGTAAAGGGATTTCATGGAATGTCAATAAAAAAATGGGGGCGACCAAGTAGTCCAAACCCCCTAAAGACCTTCTCACAGGTATTCTTTAATTATAACCTGGCATCCGCCGTTTTTAACCTTTTCACCACGTTCAACTGTTAATTTCCAGACTTGCTGATCATCTTCATACATATAGCCTTGCATAGAATCTAATATTGCTTTGCAACAATTATCTATATCCAACAATCTTTTGTCGCGCGGATACAACACTATGGATATTTCTACCTTAGAATCCCCGAATCCTTCTAAACTTTGACAGATATTAGCCACCGCAGATTTAAAATCCATCCCTCTCTTGGAAATATATCTTCTATGTCCGGATGCTAGATACATGTTGTTGACTGAGGGCGGATAAGGAAAATAAAGGATGTGTTGTTTTTTATCACACATGAATAAATAGATGTATCATCTGTTGACACCGTTAAATGGGTTTGATATTGTTATTATACACAAGGGGGAATCATGAAAATAGATTACACAAATATCAGCGAGCCGGAATGGTTGAAAGACCTTGCAGATGATAGTTGTTTATGCATGAGAGATTTAATTGATATTTTTAAAATAAATCAAAAATGTTTAGAACAAAGAATTTATGCTGGTAATTTTCCAAAGCCTGATTTATCCCAAAAAAGTGTTTTAAATCGCAATCATATTTGGCAGGCAAGTAAGATGAAAAAAAACTTATGGCACGTTTCAACAATTAAAAAATTCTTCAAGGAAATAAAAAATGCATCTCACTAATAAATTTGGTTTACCAGAAGTATTTGTCAATCTAACAAAGCGATCTACTTATTCAAAAGGGAGAGCTCACCTATCTGTTACAGAACTATTAAATAGTCCGCAGATTGTTCAATTAAAACGTAAGCATTGGGATGATCTCGAGGAAGATGTGGCTGACAAAATATTTGCATTATTCGGCACTGCCATGCACTCTATCTTAGAGCATGGGAAAACAGAGGGAACAATTGTTGAGGAAAGAATCCACACTACAGTAGATGGATGGAATATTTCCGGTGCAATTGACCTTCAAGAAATCAGTGATCAAGGTATTAGCGTCAAAGATTACAAGACTACGGGTGCTTGGGCAGCAATGCAAGAAAAGGCTGAATGGGAACAACAGTTAAATATTTATGCATATCTTGTCGAAGCTGCTAAAGGAATACGAGTGACTGATTTAGGCATTGTGGCTATTATTCGTGATTGGAATAAGCGAGAGTCTCAGACTAAAGAAAACTACCCAGAAGCCCCCATTAAAGTAATTCCAATTACCTTATGGAGTTTTGCGGAAAGAGAACAGTTTATTAAGGATCGCATTACCTTACATAGCAACGCGCATCTATCTACAGAAATTGGAGAGGGTTATACGCCTTGCACACCATCAGAAATGTGGGAAACGGAAACAGTTTATGCAATCAAAAAGACGGGCGGAGTAAGGGCAAAATCTTTACACGCAACTCAAGAGGAAGCCGACCAAAAGTTGGCTGAGCTCGGCAAGGGGTATGAATTAGAAGTAAGAAAAGGGGAAAGACGCCGGTGTAAGGATTATTGCCAAGTCAATCAATTTTGTAATCAATATAAAGAATATTTGGAGAAGCAATGAGTGAATTAGCAACCATAAAGAATTCAAGATTTGTTTATAAGTCTGGTTCTGACGTATTAGCAACATGGAAGAAAACGGGATGGGTGCCACCATCAGAATATCGCAAAGACTATTTATTCGGAGAGAAAAATGCTAGGTGAAAGACAACAAGCTATGTTACGGGCAGTAGCAAGAGATCCAAAAGATCCTTTATTTGGTAAGCCGAATGAGTTATTAAATCTTGCAATAGATAGAATTATGTTGGAGCAACCTAATGCCTTTTTGGAGGAAAAGGATTTTAAGAATAGAAAATTCTATCATAAGCCAAGACATGCTGAAACCCTATATAAAAGTTACATTAAGGAGTGAGAACAAAATGAAACATCAACATTCACAAGTAATTAAAGCTTTTGCCGATGGGAAAGATTGTGAGTATTTTTTTAGTAATGAAGTAACTCAAGGCTGGTTTCCCATAGCCGATATAAGAGATTTTTACTATCAAGAAGCTGTAAGAATCAAACCATTAGAGTTAAAAAAAGAAATTAGATTTACTATTGCTCATCTTGAATCTGTATATGAACCAAAAACCTTTCAACATGAAATGGATAATCTCAAACTTACATTTGATGGTGAATCAAAAAAACTTATATTTGCAGAGGTGATTAAATGAAAGCATTTCCAGAACTTAATTTTACTTCTGATGGTGAATTTACATATAGTTCAGAAGGTATGGATTTAAGAGATTACTTTGCTGCTAAAGCAGAACCCTTAAGTATTGTTGATTTATTTTATGCTGAAAACCCATCTCAATTTATAGAAAGTATAGTAAAAAAACCTCATGAAGTTGAAGATGAAATTCGCGTGTGGATAGTTACACATACTATGCAAGATTTAGTTCAATTGAGATGTAAATATCGTTATTTAGAAGCTGATGCAATGATGAAAGCGAGGGAAAAATGAGTGATGATGTTCAATTAGCGGGTTTTGGTGCTATTCCCGAGCCTGGTCGCACAAAATGGCAAGGCGTTTTTTTTGGG
>Ga0208499_1000083_pt1 | contig 42360 bp, 72 predicted proteins | sample CryBogCBE07Jul09_FD_185504 | JGI IMG/M metagenome (GOLD analysis project Ga0208499, IMG submission 185504) | Freshwater microbial communities from Crystal Bog, Wisconsin, USA - CBE07Jul09 (SPAdes) (version 2) | ecosystem: Environmental > Aquatic > Freshwater > Lake | place: Crystal Bog... | reverse complement strand
AACCGCTCCTGCTGCTACCTATGTCGTTTGGTGTATCAATGTAAACGTGCCAATTTTTATAGGGTTCTTCCATAAAGTTTGCTCCACTCAATGAATAAACGTAACTGGTAACGTTCAACCTATCCGGCGAAACGTTCCAACGTTTTATTATGTCGATGTTAGGAAAACTATCGTTTACTATATCGCCCAATGTAATTAATGTGTAGCCATAATAAAGGGCATCGAGTGAATATGATATAAACTTGTTGAACCATTCTTTATTTTGGTTGCGCCCGTTGATAGTATCGGTTAACAAATCAGTCGTGTATTGGTCTATTTTGCCGTGCTTATCCATAAACTCCCATTTGCGGAGTAATGTCAAATCCTTTCGGCGTTCTATGCAGGCAAATATTTGAGCATTGTTGATGGTGTCAATAAAAAGTCGTTGGGCTTTGACACGATGCGGATACCAAGCTGATTCCGATTCTACCATAATGTCACGCCACGATAAAACGTCCGCCCTTAGACGCTGGAATTGTACAGGCGCAATATAATTTCTTAAATCTTTCTTTACGGCTGACGGATTATTGCTATCCTGCCCAAATGGGTTGATAGATTTAAGAAAACCTACGAATGGATTATTATTTGGTGCGCCCATAATTTAGTATGAATTAACGTTTTTAAAATTTCCGCCAAACCTTATTCTGCCACCTTGCGCTGGTTGCAATAGTGGAAGTTCGGGCGTAATATCGTCACCGATGCTGGCAGCTTGTAACCACCCCAAAGCTGAATATGTAGGGTATAATATCCTTTTTCCGCCCGTATCCTTCTCCCTGTCCTGACTATCCCCCATGTATCGGTGTATCCTCAAATCTGGGATGTTCCTTGGTGCAATCCTTGCGTAAACGTGGTAAAGTGCAATATCCACGCAAATCATTAACAATTTCTGGTCTCTATTGTCGCCACTTGCCCAATAGGTCGTATTTGATAAATCCGTATTTGCTGGCACGCTATAATCGACACCATCACCCCAATACTTTACCCCATTAACGGGGTCATCAGGGAATACGTTCAAAATTGTGTCGGTTGCAGCTTGGTTGATTTGTAATTTATCATCATGCCCCAACACTTGCGTCTGCAATAAAGCCGTGTATGTTTTATTGCGCCAAAATACTTGCTCGCCGACATTATAAAAGGATTGATAGTTGAATGTTGGGTAAGGCAGTATCGCATAAAACAAATCGTATTGCAACCCTAATAAAGTCCAATGTTCGGGATTAAATGTTTCAGGTATCGTAATGGCTAAACTACATTCATAGACGCTTCCATTGTATAGCGTATAGGCGTTCAATGCGTAGGTAGCTGTTGGGTCGTAAGTTATGGCATTAAGATAAACCGTGTTTTCTGCCAAATAGGATAAAGTGCGGTTATGTTGAGTTACCGGCTCAAACTCAAGTGTTGTATCGTATTTCTGTTTTAGATAGCTGATACATTCTTCTACTGCCGCACGTTGTATGGCTTCTAATATTTGATTGCTGCCGCCTATTATTTGCGTTAAAGCATCTGCCTGTATTTGCTTGTAATAGTCGCCTATAAATAAAAAGCTATCCATTAAATAAAATTTGCCGTAAAAGTACTAAAATAGTTCGTTTATTTTTAATAATTATTTTTAGAGACATTTTTGCCTGTGGTTGGGGTGCGCGTTATGCCCCCACGTTGATACGCCGTGAAGTCTTGGGCAAAAGCGGAGCAAAGAAGATAATCTACTAGGTCACTAAAATGTCCTACAACTTGATAAGATTTCTTTGTGTTCGGGTCTGTTGCGGTTTCTTTGTTCTTAGTGCCGTCAGGAGCTTCTTTTACTGCAATAAAATCGTTAATAGTTTTTTTGCAGTTTGAGCCAATTACTATTTTCAATCCCCCTATTTCTTTTTCGAAGATTGTATTAATCCAATCGCCTCGCATTTTAACGCTTGGGTTTGAACGTAATACTCGCAATGTAGGGCGGTAACTTACTAAAGCATCAGTAATAAGTCTATAAAAATTGTAACCCTTTTCTAGCTTTGTATCTTCTTTACTTGCAGTTGCATCGCCGTAAATAAATAACCCTGATTGATGGGATGGATATTTTCTTATAAATTCATTACAAACAGCCTTAACAGTATTTAGTGGCGTAACTCCTGCAATCTCATCAATCATATAAACCTCTTTTCCCTTAATCTGAAATATACCTACTGGCAAGTAAGGGTTAACGTTGTCATCCCATGAAATATGTAAAGGCAATTCGGGGTCGTAGTAAGTATCTGCAACGTGCTGATTAATCTCAAAACATTTGTAAAATTCGCCGCCCGTTTTCATTTGCACATCCCAATTCCCCTCAACAAATACCTCATATTGAAAACGTGGCATATTTTTAAGGTTTTCTTTGTAGCTTTCCGTAAGGTAGGGGTTATCCGTTATTTTTGAAGGTATATAAAGCCAATTTTCGGGTAATGTATTCGACTTCCATTTATCGTAAACACGAGACTTTACCCAATTATTTGAAGGGTTGCAAGTTGCAATAATAAATGGCTCAATTTGTACTTTAGTTGGTGTTTTCCAACGCCCTGCCCTACCAAAACAAATATCTAATGTGATCTCTTGACATTCGTTAATCTCTTCGAACAAAAAGCCATTTACTTCTAATCCCTTTAACCAATTTAACTCCTTATCATTGTCGTAGTTTTCACCTTTAAACATTATCACACTCCCATTGGGGTGAGTATATTCGAATGGTGAAGTTTTAAGTGTTCCAGATGGCTTTAGGTTTTGAAAAGATGGGATAGTAGTAATTCTTATTTTCTCTAAGTTTTCACGAATAACGCAAAATCTACTTTTCGGAAATACCTCGCACAAAAATAAAAGTGTAGTTAATCCCCAATAAGTCTTTCCGCCACCCATACTTCCCCCAAAAAGAATAAAGCTGTACTTAGTTGATAGTACAGCTTCAAACGCTTCTTTTTGTTTATCTGAAAATATGATTTGCAAATATTACAGTTTTATTTCTTGACCATTGTAAACTAATACTGTTGGTTTAACATCCTCCCCGTCTTTATTAACTTGGGCTTGTTTTTGTATTGCCTTACCATGCGCCCTGTCTAGTATTTTCTCAATCATTTCTGCACCGTTCTTAGATAGCATTTCTTTTGCCACAATACGCATTAGCATAGGATAACTATTGTCACTTATAATTGACTTAATACGTCCTTCATCTAGGTTAATCAATATTGAATATGCCTCAACTATATTATTAGCCGAAGCCGCAGAATATCCCTCTTCTTTTAGCTGTTCATTAACCCGTGACAATACTTTTTTTGGCTGCCCTTTCGGATTGCCGCTTTGCCCTTTCTTAAAAGTGTTTCCGTAATTATGTCCTTTCTGAAATGGCATCTTGAATAATTTTATAATAAACAATCATCAGCAAAAGAGTAATAACCTTCACTTGTAATTATTAAATGGTCTAATAATCTAATATCTAACAAACATCCTGCCTCTTTTATTTTTTGTGTTGTTGCTTTATCCGTTTTTGAAGGTTGTAAAGTTCCAGAGGGATGATTATGTGCTAAAATAATATTACTTGCATTACTTAATAAAGCAAATTGAAAAATAATTTTAGGGTCACATATTACACCCGTCTGACCACCGCTTGAAAGTTTATAAAACCCTAAAACTTTATTTGAATTACTTAATGCTAATATTATCATTGTTTCCGTCCAATCAATAGTATCAGCATCAAATATTTCTTTAAATACTTTGTAAGTGTCTTTTGAACTTTCTATCTTTATCCTTTCACTTGCTTTTACTTTACTATCTAATTTAATTGTAAACTCAGGAACTTTAAATGTGTTATTCATATATTTCATTTTTTAATGCTGTAAATATATTACTTTTTTTTATTAAAAACTTTCCAATCTATTAAATGATGATGTCTGCCAAATCTTATTACTGTTTTTGCATATTGTGGCCATACCGCTTCAATCATTTTAGCTTTTAATAAGTTTTTTTTAGGGTCGTTACCTTTATATAACTCTGTTTGATTGCCACCTTTCATTTTAGCTGCTGTACTAACTTTATCTGCCATATAATAAACACAACTTGCAGTGCTACCACCATTATGTAACACTTGTAAGCATAAATCTATATCCTCATTGTATTTAAGTCGCCAATGATAAGGCAAATTGTTTTTTATTAGCATTGCACTATAAACGTGGCAATTTGTTTTAAATGGCTTTTTAGGTATTTTAACAACAAAATTAGGTTCTTCAAATCCTGATATATCAATATTGTTTTTTATAGTAAATTGTTCTACAAAAAATAATGCACTATCAATATCAGTTATTTTTGTTCGTTTCCCATTAATCCATTTACACCAATATTGTATATTATCATCAAATAACCAATGATATTTATAACCTAATAATTTTGCATGTTCCCAACAAAAGTTACGAGCTGGATAACTACCTAGCCCTAAATTTGAAAATGGTAATTTTAAAACTCTTTTAATGCCTAATTTTTTACAATACAAATCATATTCTTGTGGCTCAACTACAATTAAATAATCAATATTTGAATTTTCGAAATTATCAGCGGTTAATGTTTTTTCATACCTTCCTTTAGAAATTATATAGACGGGGTACACATGTTTACTTGCCATGCCATATTCATTTTTTTAAATTCAACATTTATTGAATTTAGATAACTTTCAGCTTCATCTTTTCCATCAAATAAAAATACAACTCTTTGCTGATTTCCTGTATTTCCTACGGGGTCGAACTCCTCTGTAATATCTACATTATCATCAGTCATTTCATTAATTTCTAAATCATTATGAAATATAGGGACATCTAACCCCCATTTTCCTAGTTGTTCTACATCCCAATCTACTATTATTTCTTCCCAATTCCAATCGCCAAAACCTACATTATCTTTAATAAGAAACTCATTCTTTTGTTCTTCCGTCCAATCGTCTGCAAGTATAACTGGCAGTTGCTTCATTCCACATTCTTTAGCTGCTTTTAGGCGCATATTACCACCGAGCACTACTACTTTATTATCTACGTCGGTAAAGCAAACTAAAGGGCGTTTCTGTAACATTTCTGGAAAGTCCTGTAATGATTTAACTAATTTAGCAAATTTATCGTCTTTAATTACACGAGGGTTTTTAGGGTTTGCCTTAATATCTGTTATATTTTTGTAAATCATTCTAGTATTTTAATTTTCAGTACTTCGCAAATAGCAAATAAATTTTTACTATTAATCCAATACTTCCCGCTTTCCATTCGGCAAAGTGCTTCGGGTGTTACACCTATCTCTTTTGCCATGTCTTGCAAAGATATGTCATTTAGTTTACGTTCGGTGCGAATGTAGTAAGAAAGTTTTTCTTTTGTCATAATTTGTAATTATTGCGTTCTAGGGCTTTAAATTGCTTCGGTGATATAACACTAAGGCAAAAGGCAGTATAATCGAATTTTGAGGCTAATATGTCGTTTTTGAAGACATAGACGATATTGTCGGAGAAGCGGCAGTAGTAAAGCATAATAAAAAGCAGTTTTGAAAGTCTGCAAACTTTTGAGGTGTTATTTACTAAGTATTTGCAAAACTTCGCTCCCAAAAATATCCATATTGAATGCCATCAATTTTGCGTTATATATTTTATTTTTAACCTTTGTTTCGGCTGTAATTTTAGCTTCTGTTTGCAAGATAATTTCTTTAATCATGTCATCAGCTGCAATTTCTTTTAATTTTACAAAACGTTTTAAAAGATGCTAACCCATAGCAAATATTAACCATTTAAACGGCTTCTTTAACCGTTGCATAAGTATAAACTGTACCGTCTGTACATTTTAAGGGATTGTTGTTAATGTAAATTGAAAACATAGTTGTAAAATTAAAAGTTAAAAAATTATAGATAATCTCCGAACATAGAAAAAATAGTATTCCAATCTTCAAAAGTTAATTCAATACCAGCTTTATTAATAGCTCTTACTTTTTGTGGTTTAGTAGTTCCTTTCATTTCAAATATTATTTTGAAAGCTGCTGAAACTCTTTTTTCAGAATCAGATATAATTACATCGGCTTTGTAATACATTTCTGTTGGTATTAAAAATGATTCACTTTTCATTGTACTTGTATTTATATTTTTTTCTTTTGTTACACAAAGATAAGGTTATAATTGATATAAATATCAATATCAAATGTTAAAGTTTTGTTAAAGGGATTAAAAAGATAAAATTAACCAAAGTAAGGTAGGTAAGGCAGTTTTATAAGTAAGTGTAAAAATCTAGTAAAATAGGTAATTATAAGTACTTATATATTATATAATAATAATAATATAATTTTTATATCTTATATAGTAAGCCTTACTTCCTTACTATTCAATACTGTATTGAGTTTGAGCCACTTTTTTAAACCTTACTAAAACCTTACTACCTTACTAACTTTTTAAAGAGATATGTTTTCAAAGTAAGGTAGGTAAGGCAAAAAAATAGCTAACCTTACCTTTACCTTACCTTTTACAACTTCTCGTAAACGCCCCTTTCTAACTGTGTAAATAACTTTCTATTGCTAGATAACCATACTTTAAATGTAGCCTCTTTCACCTTGTAACGTGCCGCTATTTCTATACCTGTTCTAGTTGTAAACTGTGCAGGTAAATCTGGGTATATTTTATCATAAGGGCTTCTAAGATTATCAATAGGCGTTTCTGGGTCAAGCAACTTTAAAGCCTTATTCATATTGGCAAAGAAATACTCCGTTAAACGAATAGCACGTTCCATACTATCCTGCATTATATAACCTACTCGGTAACTACCATCACTTATGGCTTGAATAATAAGAGCAAAACGTAGGCAGTAACCTTGATATTTTGCGATGATACCCTTAACGTTATCATTATTGGCTTTGTTGTAATAGGTGTTCTTATGGTCGTGCCACCGTTTATAAAGTTGCATTGCTTCGGGTGACATTGTATAATGTGTCTTTACTTCATTGTCACGATGTGCATATAAATCGCTGAATAACGTCGTAACACGCTCTTTTAAGTGTGTCGGCTTATATATCTGCTCAAATGATGCTTTATCTTGTGGGTTAGGATAGCTGAATAAAAAACGATGGTAAAAACCATTATAGGCGTTTTCCCCATTTGATAGTTGGTCTAACACACCGGGCTGAATACCACCAACAACATTACAAGTATAGTCTATTATCTTAGTTTCCTCACGGGTTATACGTTGCAACATAATGCTACTACCGTCCCACATTTCTAGCCACTTTTGTAAATCATCCCCCTGTTTATATGCGTTCATTCTTTTAATAAAACCTATCAACTCATCTGCAAGCAATACACACCCTTTATTATTGTATTGTAGCACGTTTATAACCGTTTCAATTGTGGCATCCTGTATAATGTTTTGTGATAGTATTGGCAATGTCGGCGGCGTGTTTGACTTCTTATCTTTATCAAAGATTGCTTTTTCTTCAATATAGGCAGCCTTCTTAGTCTTGTATTCTTTAAAGCGTTCGTTATCCTGTTTAGTAAGAAAATCAAAAGCTATCTTCATACTAGGCGACTTTGCGCTACCTGCATTAGCCACAACTGCAAGATAGATAATAGGCTTAACGAAATACCCGTCCAACGCTTCTAAATAGCAAGTATTACCTATTGCCGTACTAAGTGCCGAAAACATAAACGATGCAATGTACTCATGTTGAATGTTATGGCATTTAATATATTCCTGTAAATAGTCGGGGAATATATCATAAGGAAACTGCATCCTATCCTGGCGAAGTGGTTGTAGTTCGATAGGCTTTTGTTTTATTTCAATGCCTATACTATCGCAAATTATTTGTATTTCTTCAATAGTCTTAATCCAATCTCTTTTATTTCGGTAGTAAATAATCCTTGAGGGAGTAAGTACCCAACTTTTATCGCTTGCCCCTTTCCTATCCTGCCAATTAGGATAGTCGGGTAATGATGTTGTAAATAGAATAACCTTGCGTGATTTCCAATAAACTTTAGCTGAATAAGTAGCTGTACTATCTTTTCGTAAATATGCTATGTGCTTATCATTCTTACTATATTTATAGGATAAGTTTCTAAATAAAGACATTTCATTTAACATCGTTTCAAAGGCTTCATCCGTTATATTGTAGTCAAATGATAAACAAGTACTTTCATAATCTAAAGGGTACTCAACGGGGTTAAATGAAGTTTCTTTGTGTTCTAAGTTGTCTTTGTACTCGTTGAATGTAGCAGAAACAGATACAAGTAAATCGTATTCTTCTTGGGTAAGTTCTTCTAAATCTTCCCATGAATTATGAAACATAGTATATCCGGGTGTAGGAGCGCAATAAGCTAGTAACCCACCTGTATAAACGCTTATTATTTCATTGCCTTTATCATTGGCTGCAATACCTATCTTGTGACTGAGCTGCGGGTATTTAAAATAAATGTGATATCCCTTGTTTCTAGTTTCCTCAATACAAACTTTCCTTAAAACATCTTCATTAGTAGCTTTAACTATTTGCATCCAATCAGTAAAAACTACTTTATTGTCGGTATTCTTCAAATCAAAATCAAACGCCGCAAATGGCGGAAATAACTTTAAAGCTATCCCATTGGCTTGCTCAATCTCTTTTAGCCATTTATCAATAGTAGTATTGTTGTAATTATCGTCTGTAATTTCACTATGTTTAACAACGTGACTATCTGCGGTCTTTGTTTCAGCGTTCCAATAAATAGGAATAGGTTTTAAACCGATTGCAATTAATTCTCTAAAAATACTAATATCCATCGTCTTCTTTTTTATGTAGCTTTTCGTGGCAAGGTGAACAAATAGAAATTAAATCAAACATAGGCTCATCGGTAACACGCTGGTATGTCAAATGATGTACTTGTGTTGCGGTGTTTACCAAACACGCTTGGCAAAGATTTTTATCACGTTCCAACACTTTCAATCTTTTTTTTTGCCATTTTTCCGTCTTTAAATATTCTTTATAACGTTGCCACCATTCGCTAGATTTATCTTGCTGTTCTTTACGAAACTTTTCTGCTTCCGCTTCTTTTCTTTTAATATATTCGTCTTGCTTTAACTTAGAAAAGTAACTCCAAAGACTTCCAGAGTGTTTTTCATCTTTTAGCTGATTAATTGAAGAAAGTTCCGCTTTATCGTAGATGCCTATTTTTAAGGCTTCATCTTTTTTAATATTTTTTGAATTATCCCAACAATTAAGACAAACATTTCTATAAATAGAAACGCCGTTGGATTGTGTTAATTCGTAAATTACTGTTTTAGGTTTTTTGCAGCATATACCTAAATTTTCTTTGAAGGTGTAAACGCCAAAGTTATAGCAATCGTTACAATAATAGCCGTATTGTGTTTCAGTTTCTTTGTACTGAATGTTTTCGCTGCCGCAAATTGCACATTCTTTAGTCAATGATTCCATGATTAATAGCGGTTGTAAGGGTGGGGAATAATTTGTTTGTGATAGCTTCGGCTTCTTTTAATGCTGCAATAATGGATATCTCACCTTGCGCCGTTGTTACTTCAAATTGATGTATGAAGTCAATATACTTATCTTTTTTAGGGTGATAAACCCCTACACACGCACCAATAATACAAGCACTTGGAAAATCTTCCGTACGTTTTTCAAAGTCTTTCAACACTACTGATTTAAGACAATTTAATAACTCTTTATTAAAACTCATAGCAAATAAAAAAGCCCTTAACGGTTCGAGCTGCCACTCTCCCCGTTAAGGGCTGAAAAATATTTAATCAATAAGACATTGGCAGATGTCTGTATTTGTGATATAAGAACTACCGCAAATATACTAAAAACTATCGAATATCCTGTAATACTTTTTCATAGCATAACCAAAAATCCTCTGGCGTTTTAACAAAAAAATAGTAACCTCCTGCCGCTATTTCCCTTGCTTGTTCTTTTAATTGGTCTGCTGATGCTTTGTCTGCGCCTATCTTAATTTCAAACTTTACAGAACGTCCTTGAATGGTAGCGGTAACATCCGCCGTGCCTTTTCGGGTTGTAGACGGGATATATTTTTTTACTGTTAGTATTGTACCGCTTTGTTGCTTTTCGGTTGCATCTACTAATCTTCCTGCACTACTTACCCTTGTGGCGTTACCCCCTTGCCAATTAATAGCGTTTACTATGTAGTTAGTAAGTCCGTTACTTTTTCTTATATCAGGATACTTAGGTTGTGAGTAATGTCCATCAGCTACAACAGTAGGACACTTCACTTCCATGTACTTCCTATGTACCTCATTATACCTTTCTTTTGCTGTCATGTTAGAAGAGGGATTGTTGTTATTTTTTATACTTAGGCTCATAAAGTGCATATCCTTTAATTCTTGCAATATTTTGATTAAACTTATGCCAAATATTTTCGTTTAAGAACTCAAAATGCCCTGTACCTTTTTTAAATGCTTTAAATTTAAAATATGCAAATTCGTGCCACTTTCCAAACTCTAAATTTGCTTCACGATTACAAGTTTTATAAAGACTTTTTAAGCTATCATAATTATCACCATTGAGATAACATAATGCTTTAATAAAATCGTCTAAAATATCATTATTTCTATTATGGTACAAATTGACTGTAACCTCACCGCCGTATCCAACATTGAACAAATAAGGCATAATAAATTTACGATTAACTAAATAATGGCTATTAGTTTTCCATCCCTCAACGCTATATCTATTATCGTGGTGGTGTTCTGTCAACTTATCAAATACTTCAATTAAAGCTTTATCCATACGCTGAGAGTTAGTACCGATAACTATATCAAGCATTCTGTAAATATTACGCATTGTAAAGGGTATTTCAGTTTGCTGCTCTACGAACTTATTAATATCTTCCTTTAACCCTTTGGTGGCATATTTATTCATATTCATTTTACTAAATATAAACTTCCAACCTGCTTTTTGTAAGTCTTTTTTAAATTCATTTCTATTTTTAGGTGCATCTTTTTCAGTTATAGACATTCCTAATTTTGCGGAATAAAAACCGTTTGTAAGATTATTCATTTTAACGGCTGCTTGCAATTGCTCATCAAATATCTTTATTGCACCCGTATAACGATTAACCAAATCACGAACAACGTTATAAGACATAATACCGTTTACTTGTTGTTCAATTTCTTCATCTAAAAAAAATCCATCAAATTCGCCTTTATTACTTTCTCCTGCTTTCTTTATTCTTACTAATACAATCCCCGTATCTGTTGTGCGTTCTGCCTCACTAAAAACATTGCCTAAATATTCAAAGCTGCCATAATTTTCAATAATAGAAAACAATTCACCACGTTTATTTGAATATCTATTTTTAACAGTTTCTTGATTACATATCGCAATAATATCACAACAACCGGGAGCGATATTGTAGGCGTGTAGGATATGAGTATCAGCGTTTGAGAAAGGGGGATTCATTACTATCATATCAATATGGCTAATCATATCGCTAGTGGTTGTCATAAAATCATCCGAAATTACTTTACATTTAGTCTTTAATATTTTTCTGAGGCTGTCGTTTTTTTCTGCCGCAATTACTTCTTTTGCGCCATTCTGTAAAAGATAGCTAACAATGTTACCACTTCCTGCGGATGGTTCTAGTATAATCTTATTTGTAAAATCATAACCGTTAATCATACGGTCTATCACATTATCAGGGGTCGGGTAAAATTCTTTGTCAAACATTTTTTTTATTTTATATCTTGTATTAAAATTTCTTCACCATTTAATTTTGCATCAATAACACTTTCTAACAGTTCCCTAAATTCTGGTTGTAGTAGTGCTATCTTTTCAGCAATGGCAGGAACGGCGAAAACATCGGAGTTCCATTCTTTACGGCAGCCTTCACGCACTTCTTTAGGGAAATTCGGGTTAGTTATGAAGTCTGTATAAATCCAATCTATTTTAGCCTCATAACGTTTACCCAATTTTTCTCCAAGAGAGTTGGGCATTTCCCGTTGAAGGTCTTGGTAGTGTTCTTTCGCTAATCGGAGATGATGTATTGCGCTGACAATGTTGCTTCTCATTGTATTCTGTTGGTTTGTTTATGAAATAAATTTTATGATGCTTGTGCTGTGGGTATAATTTAAGTTGCTGCGCCATCCATTCATTACGTTCTTTTCGCATTGTATAGTATCTGCTACCCTTAAACTCACCATCGAAATAGACTTCTATTGAACCTCTCATTTTCATTTAATTAATGGCTGCAAACGTGTTAGGCTTGCAGCCTGTGAGATTAATCTTCTTCGTGTTCAATACAATTCTTAATAAATGCTTCGTGTGCTTCTTTGGTATCTAAAAGAACATTATTATCATAACGCCTGTACATCATTTGTTCTTGGTCGTAAATAATAAACCTATGTGCTTTCAAGTGATGTTTTTTAGTTAGCCAAATTACATCTTTATAATGTTCTTCATTGTAACTCCAGTGATGCTTTTCTGCATTTTCAAAAGGCTTTTTTAAAGAAGAAGAAAAGTTTGTAGCTTTAACCTTTTCGGGAAATTTAGCCGCCCATTTTGCATTACTATTAGGCTTTGCTTTACTTGTGCCTTCATAAAGTCTAAAATATTTTTGCCTACCCCTTTTGCGCTCTTTTTCAATATATAAAGAGTCTTTAATATTTTGCAAATAGTTTCCCTTAACATCTTCTTTATTACAAACTTTGCACTTGTTAACGTGACCGTCAGCCATTCTAGGGTGTGCATAAAATTCTGTTAGTTGCTTTTCAATACCACATTTAAAACATACTTTCATATTAAATAATTTCCGCTAAGATACTAAATAAATAACTTAAAACGGAAATTATTTTAACACTTTTTTACCATTCTAAAATGGAAAATCTCCGCTTGAATCATCTACTACTACTGCCGCTGCCTGTGGTGTAGGGGCTGATGCCTGTTGTGCATCTGCTTTACTTCCAAGTAGTTCAATATTATCTACTCTAAGGACTAAGCTACTAACTTCTTTACCTTCTTTGTTGGCGTACGTTTGCATACCAATATCGCCGTAAACTAGCACTTTAGTACCTTTCTTTAGATAGTCTACTATTGCTGTCTTTTCACTCCAACGGCTACACTTTACCCATAACGTTTGCGGTTGGTCTTTACTACCTACTGCTACACCAATATTGAACTCTAAAACCTTTTTTCCTGCGGCATCTTTTATGATGGCATCTGCGCCAAGATTACCTGTAAATGTTGCTTTATTCATTATACTTACGGCTGTGAAGTAGCCTTACTTTTACTTGTTTATAAATGTCTCTTCAATGTCGGTGCTTGCATTGATTCCAACTGTTTCACTCTCTTATCCAAATCGTTTACGCATTCTTGCAATACTTCCAATAGATGTTCGCTTTCAGGCTTCGGTTGTTCTATGTGTACACCATTAGAAGCAGGACGAATATTCTTACACCCAATGGCATCATTCCCTTTAATGTAATGGAAACCATATTTTGTAGTATGGCTGTATTCGCCTTTAAAAACCCCGTACGATTCATTATCACCGTACATCTCTACTAAATCGCCTACTTTAGGTTGCCATTTTTCAACTTCTTGTGGTCTCGTAATAGCCATATACTCGGAACGGGTGATGATAATTTCCCAACTTGAATTAGATGCAAAATAGCTTCTATATATTTGCCCATAAAAATTACATTCTCCCAAAAAAGTAGCACCATAAAAACTATTTATGTCTTTTATTACTTCGTCACACTTTTCTACACACCACCCATTAGGGTAACACTCATTTACTAACTCGATAGGGTGTTTAGTAGTCTGTTCCTGTTCCTTCTCCTCTACATCCCCCTTATACGCTTCTAAAATAGTCCTAAAACCATCTGCGGTTACACCCCACACATTTGCGCTGAGGTGGTTTAATAATTCTTTTGATGCTTTCATTTTCTTTAAATTTTACTTATTATCGTTGCTTTAATTTCAGCATCATACTGTGCAACTAAAGTATAAGCAAGTTTGTTTAGTGGTGCTAGTAATTCGGTGGGAGTATCTATGTTGATAATATCCCTTATTACTGTCTTAAATAGTGGGTGTGTTAATGGACATTGCAACTTCTTAGCACTTTCAAAGTTAATCCGCATTTCACGGGCTTTGGTGGTGTAAATGTCGTAAAGGTTACTCTTTTCCATACTTCAAATGTTGTTGATATTGATACTCTAATTGTTCTAACTGCTCTATCGTGTAATTGTTTGCTATTTCAATCTTCGCCGCCCATTTGCTTTGCTCTTTGCGTGGTGGTCTGCCTATTGGCATTTCTTCAATGTACTGAGATATTACTTCTTGTTGTAGTAGTTGCATTTTGTTTATAATTTTGAAAGTGATATGGCCAAGTCAATATATGATGAATATTCTTTAATTTCTTTGTCGGTATAGTTATTTGCTTTACCAATACTTTCAAAGTTTTCTTTCCAATATTCAAAAGTAAATTCTTTACAGCCTATTTTTAAATAACCTTTTTTACACTCATTTACAAAATGCCTAGTGCCTTGTATTTGAAGTGGTGATTTGTCAAAAGCATCGCCATACACCTTTATCCCCCGCTTTACCCCATTTACAGTCAACGGTTAATTCAATTCTAAACAATGTAAAGCCAAATGCGTTTACCTTACTTTCCGATGTTAATTTAAAATGTTTCATTTTTTTGTTTAATTTATGGGTGCAGTTATTAGGCTGCACCCTGTTAAAATTATAGAGGATAAGCAGCGTTTACTTCTATTAGTTGCTCGGTTGTTAATTCGCATTCAGTAGTTAAGAACGTGAAGAAACTAACATCACTATTTGGCAACGTTGCGCCTGTTTTAACGCCTTCTAAGGCTTGCTTATACTTTGCTTCGGTTAGCTTCTTTTTGGCCGCTATTTGTGGCTGTGGTGCTTCTACTGGAGTATAAGTAACGTCCTCTGTTGATTGTTCTGGCATTTCTTCTTTAGTGTAAGGCATACCCCCCAACTCATCACTAAAACAAAGTCTAAAACCTTGTGATATAGCTACTTTCTTTATCATAAAAGAAGCCTTTTGCCAAAATTGAGTAACACTTCCACTACTTGTCTTTTGTACAAATTCGTTGTAGTCAGCCTCCCAAATAAAGGGACGGTTTCTATCTTTGCGGTAAATAGTTAAAGTAGCTTTTAAGTTACCTTGTGCAACGCTGCCCGTAGTTACACACTCCCAACCGTCTAACAATCCCGTACGTTCTGCACGTTTAATATACACTTCATAGCCCGTAATTATACTAGCCTTATCGCCGTACTTACTAACGTGAATTTCACGCTTAAAAGGGTTAAGATTAAAAGCCTTTGCGATAGCAATAAAAGTGCTTTTTTCCCCTGCGGTTAGTTTGTTTACTAAACCTAAATTTTCAAGATGCCCGATAAGTTCCTGCTCGGTTACTGTTGATACTTCGGCTGTTGTAGCCTTTACGATTTCTGTACTCATTTTTTTCTTTTTTTTATTGTTAAAAATTAATTACCTGTTGCTGCACCAATGAACAGTATTGCTAAAGCCATTGCGACTATTAGAATAGCCTGTACTGTCGGCGGTGGTTGTAGTTGCATGCGTGCTTCGTGTATTATTTGGCGTAGTTGTTGCATTTTTTCTAAATTAGTGGGCGGTTGTTAGCCGCCCTGTGAGGGGGTTAAGATAAAAATAAGTGAGGTTTTGAATTAACCATTTCCATTTGCGTTCTTAAAAAATTTTTACCGCAAAGTGTAGTTAATTTTTCGCCTGTTTCTTTAATAATAGCGGTAAACTTTGGCGTACTCCATGTTGATTTTTTAGCTATAATAAAATGGCTTTCACATTTAACTACAAATGTCATATTAGACATTTTAACTTCTACTGATTTTACTTTACTTGCTGTTGTACTTACTAAACTTTTCATTTTTTTTCTTTTTAAATCTCCGCTTAATTGCTTTGATACCACAAAAATATGTATATTTTGAATACAAATAATAGTCTTTATAATATTTCTTTTGACTTTAACATTTCTTTAACATATTGCTTAACAAGGGTAACTATCTCACTATGCAAGCTCTCTGGCACTCTTACGCCTACTTGTTTAGTTCTGTAAGGTTTCTTCTTGTTACCACCGAATTTGTGACCGATGGGGAAGGTGTGTTTCATAATTTATTACGTTTACTGGGTTTACATTTCCATATCATTCGGCATCCTTACCGCCGTCAAATAGCATTTCACTGTGTAGGCTATCATTGTGGCAATCGTTAGTAGTAGCATGGGTAGGTGGTTAGTCGTGAATGTTGCCGATGATTTCTGAAAAATCTAAGAAATCTGATTTTAGTTCATCGTGTTCAGTAAAATAAGTAGGGTAATTCCAATCAGGCAAATCAAGTCTTTTATACCCAAAACAAGCATATTCATCTACCCATAAAACATGTGCCTTGAAATCAGGCAATAAATACCCTTTATGTTCTTTATGCTGTAGAATATCTTTTTCCCACAACATTTTCCCATTCTTATCATTCAATCCTGTATATTGGCAAACCGTTTCGGGTACAACCTCTATCGTATCCCGATTCTCATAAGTCCTGATGAAGTGCATATCATCGTCTTTATTATACTCGTAGAATCCCTCTACCCATTCGCCGTTATCTACTCGTTTGCCCTTAAAAATTATTTTACTTTTCATGTTATTTATTGTTTAATTGTGAATTAATCTGTTTTTCTTTTTGGGAATAATACCAATGCAATAGCCTCTAATTCTTCAAGTGAATTTTTCGGAGTATAACCAGTATTAAAATGACTTTTTATCTTTTGGTATAATTCAGCCACCCTTTTTTCTTTTATAGGAGATTCTTTATCAATATATAATTTTAGTGGTTGATATTGGGTTACTGTTCTTAAAGTTAATAGGTCTACTTTATTGCGCACGCTTTCACAAGTAAAATATTTATTACCTACGCTAACTACCTTATACTCTTTTAGGTTATAATCAAATACAGATAGCCCTACTTTTATATTATGTGGGTTGTTTATTTTCATTTTTTCTCATTTAATTGTTTATGCAATACCGCCACCACTTCCCCCAATTTACTCCATTCTTGCTTTACTTGTTCCAACCTTTCGTTTTCATCAACTCCTTTCCACATAGGGCAACCCTTCCTGATGTTTCTTTCGTGGGCGCAAGCATCTTCTAATAGGTTACGAAGGGAGGGGGCAAAAGCATCTTTTCCAAATATGTTTTCAGTTAATGTTTCAGCCATTCTAGTACGCTTGTCTATTTCGCTTTCTTCCTTTACTTCTATCAAAATACCTTTTGTGAATATACAATCAACTTCCTCTTGAGTAAATATGGGATAAGTAGAAAATCCATTAACTTCGTAATTATTATTTTCATCTTTTAACAAATCGTAAATTTTAGAATTTTTATATGCCGAAATTCTAAACCTCACCCCCGTCCAATCTCTTTCAGTTTCCTTTTCATACAACATACCTTGCTCTTCTGCTAGGCGTTCGATGGTGGATAAGTGGAATATGTAGTGGTTGCTACCTGTTGTAAAATGACTAGCATATATACAACCTTCTAATCCAGTGGCAATGCCTTCTGATTTTAACTGATGCAATCCAGATGTAAATTCTGTTGTCTTATGCCATTTTACAGATGCAACAGTAGTGTACATAAGCCCCTTCGGTATCACAGGCAACTTAGTTCCTTTAATTGTGAAATCTACTTTTTTCATTTTTGTGTAAGATTAATTGTTAAGTAAATTATGAAAAGAACGCACAGTATTAATATAGTATTCATATTCTTTTATTTGTTCTTCGGTGTAACTATGTGAATTACCAATCCTTTTAAAGTTTTCTTCCCAATATGCAATTGAGTAAGATTGACAGCCTATCTGTATTTTGTCCTCACCCCAATACATAACTGAATGATTTGAGCCATTAAAAAATAGTGTCTTTACTTTAACATCGTCACCAATGCTGCTACGTGAACCAATGCTGCTACGTGAACCAATGCTGCTACGTGAACCAATGCTGCTACCGTCACCAATGCTGCTACCGTAACCAATGCTGCTACGGTCACCAATGCTGCTACGGTCACCAATGCTGCTACCGTCACCAATTATGCTACCGTAACCAATGCTGATATTTCTTTCTTTTAAAGCATCTTTAATATCTTCAAAAGTATCATACTCGAAAGGTTTATAACCTTCCCCATTTACCCATAATCTTAAAACTTTTTTAGTACTCATTTTTTCTATTTTTAATTGTTAAGTAATGAATCAACATCAACGCCTATGTCTTTTTTTAAATTTAATTGGATAATGAGGGGATTTTACTATGTTGTTAGTTAATTTAAAACCCCACTCTTTTAATTGGCAAATCCAAAAAAATTCAATATTTCTTGCATCATCTTGTTTACATACTTCTATTCCCTCTATTATAACATTTTCACGTTTTATTTTCAAATATGGTAAATTAAAACAAGAATGTTCAGCAAATCTTTTCTTTAAAGAACACATCGTAGCACCAACATAAAAAGGAGTGTTAGTATCCTTATAAGATAACGTATATATAGTAACCATTACTTATCGTATTGTAAATTAGGGAATACTACTTTAATCTTTTCTATTTGCCCGTCAGTTGGTGCAAGCCTACCTTTTACTATACGGGATAACTCGCTTTCGTGAATACCACACTTATTCATTAACCACCTATTAGTCCTGCCATCCATAGCCTTCACTAATGCTTGCTGAAATGTAATCTTTTCTTTTGCCATTATCTATTTGTTTGATACGCTGCAAATATATACATACATATTTAATCTACCAAAAAATCTTTTTTAGAAATTTATTAAAAAAAGTTTGGTGGTTAATTTATTTGCCCTTATTTTTGCATCATCACACTAAAAAAGAAAAAAAATGGACACATACAAAATATACCTTCACACAAAAAATAAAGACGGTACTATATTAAAGTCTGATAGTTTTATTCGCAATGGCATTAATATAGATGCAGCAGTTACAGATGCTAAAATATACGCTAGAACCTATTGGAATACAAAGAGTAAAATATTTGTTGGTAGCGTTTATATTAAAAATTTTGAAAATAAATTTGTAAAGATTTAATCACAAGTAAAACTAGAAAAATGTCATCTAAAAGAGAAATAATAAAAATTCCATCTACGGTTAAGTCTCTTAAAGATTTTAAGAACTGGTGCGATGATATGAATAAGGGGAGTAATTCTTTATTCATAAAAATGAAAAGAAGCGACTATGGTACTCCGCAAGGATTTTACGAAAAAAATGGCAAAGTAGAATATACTATTGATGGTAGAGATTACGGGGGGTGTTGTACAATCTCAAGGTTTAACCAAGTATTCAAATTTTTATTAATCACCCACTAAAATAAAACACAATGAGACACGAGAAAATTATTAAAGACGAACGTGGTACGATAACAATAACAGTAGACTTACATTCGTTTGCTGCTTACACAACCGATAGGCAAGGCAATGAATATCGTTATGATGTTATAGTACACCACATTGCCCCCAAGAAAAGAAACATGGTGTATAACGAAACTATCGCCACCCCTGCCGAAATACTAGAGGCTAAACTAGAATTGTGGAATAAAATTAAACCGTGTTAGGACATGACAGCAGAATCTATCTACACCTTCATCGCAAAGCGTGACGGGATACCAACTAGCGAGGCACTGATGCAAATGCAATTAGACCGCTATAAAAGATTAATCAAACACCCCCGTAGTGATAAGCATAAGACTTATTTAAGAGAGGGGATTTATAACACTAAAAAAGTATTGAAGAATGTCTAACATGAAACATTGTATGTTCGAAAATACATACGCAGACTTGAAAGATAGTCTTGAAAAAATGGACAATAACCACTACGATGATTTGTCCGAAACAGAACAAAAGTATTTTAAGTTATTGGTGAAACTTTGTACAGAAATAAGCGAAGGTTATCAAGAACAAATTACTAAACTTTTAAAACAAAAGAAATGACAAAAGAACAAATGAAGGTGTACTTATATGCAATATTAAATTTATCTAATTATGGAAGAACAAAGAGTAAGTTTTAAAACAGCTAAATTAGCTAAAGAAAAAGGCTTTAACATAATTACAGAACAATTCTACTGTGAAAACTATGAAGGTATCTGTGAAGAACATGAGGAGTTTCTGATTTCGGATTCATTAGAGGATGGTATTTATGATTGTAATAATGAGTTTAATGAAGGAGAAAGATGGAATGCTCCCACCCAGTCCTTGTTACAGAAGTGGCTCAGGGAGGTTTATACTATTAATGTCTTTGTAGAATACACTAAAGGTATAAATGGTACACACCCTTTGACATACTCTTATCGGTCTGTTATTATATTACAGGATGGGACAAGAAAGTTTTTATCTTCATTTGATATTTTCGAGGAAGGTTTGGAAGTTGGATTGACTGAATCACTTAAATTAATATAATCTATGGAAGATGTAAGTTATACAGGATACAGAGACTATAAGCACCCACTTATGTCTTATATAAGCAACCCTTTTCTTAGCTTTCAGACTCTCTTACAATCATACAATCTTTCACCAGATAAAATTTACGCAATATGCAAACAGAATACAATTTAGATTTTCTGTTAGAAAATACAGGATGCTATAAGAAAAGTAAAGTAGAAAGTCTCTTTCCAAAAGAAAGAGAAGTAGTTAGCTACAAGGATATATTGCAAAGCAATATTCCTCTTGAAGATAAGTACTGGTTCTTTTGCCATAGAGTTTTTACAGATAGTCAGAATCAACATTTTGCTATTAAAATAGCAGAAGTTGTTCTTCCTATCTTTGAAGAGGAGTACCCTGAAGACAACAGGCCTCGTAAATCAATTGAGGCTGCTAGGTTGTACATAGCAGGTGAGATAGGTATAGAGGAGTTAGAGGAGGCTAGGGCTGCTGCTTGGAATGCTGCTTGGGCTGCTGCTTGGAATGCTGCTTGGGCTGCTGCTTGGGCTGCTGAGGCTGCTGAGGCTGCTAGGACTGCTGGGAATGCTGCGGCTGCTGAGGCTGCTGAGGCTGCTAGGACTGCTGGGAATGCTGCGGCTGCTGAGGCTGATACTAATCCAAAATACATAAAAGAGTTAGAAGAATTATTAATGAACTTTATTGAAGAAAACAATTTAAAACAACAATAAAATGCAAACAAATATATTTAGTGTGAAGGATGGGAGTATGAGAACACATCAAGATGATATTAGATTATATTCTAGTATGCACGATGATAATGGGAGGAGTATAATTGCGTCAACAGATATAAATGATATTGTTAATTATGGATTGCTTAAACTCCCCTCCACCCTTATCCGCAAGCCAAAGACTGATGAGGAATTGGCAGAGGAAAAGTATCCTTATGTTAGAGGTGATGGTAGTTTTTATCAACGTATAAGAGAAGCTAATATTGAAGGTTTCCTAGCTGGTCGCAAATCAGTAGGTGGTGAGTTTCATTTGACAAGGGAGCAAGTTAATGAAATTTATAGAATGGGTTTTGATGATAGGCATATTGATTTTAGTAACTTTATCTCCTCACTCACTCTCCCTATCTACCCACATACTATCACAGTAGAACACGATGGAGAAAATTATTTATGGGAAACAATTAAAGCAGAATACTAATGAGAAAGATATTAATTAGTTTACATATTATTCAGATAGTATCTAACGAAGAAAGACACAAAAAGGGATTAAAAAGATTAGGGCGTGGATATTTTGAAGCACATCGCATTAACCCTTATAACCCACTAAGCTACATAGCTTTAATCCTTATTTTAATTATAGGCATTTTAATGTTTGGCTTTGTTGGTGTTTTGAAAGAAGTTGATATAAAAAATCCTTTTAAATGGAATTAGGTAAACACCCAACTTGGGGTATCCGTGTAACAATAAAATTGAAGAGAAATGAGGCAAGTTTTTAGTATTATAAAGTTATTATTCTTATTATTTATTGCCTTTATTGGTATATTAGAAATTTATTTTATCATTATTCACATACCTAAATAAGTACATTATGAACACACCTAACACACACAACCAACTTCCCGAAAACTTGATAGTAGTTGATAGGGAATGGTTGGAGAATGAAATAGAACGTACAAAAAGCGGTATTTATGATGCACACTTGGTATTAAAGTCTATTAGGGATAAGTCCTACCCTCTCACACCGATATTGGAGGATGCTTGGAGTAAAAGCTATCAGCGTTCTTTAGAAAATACTACATCTACAACTTGCCAACAACACGATTTGGAAGAATATTCTTCACAACCAATAACACTTAAAAAGAAATAGTATGAGCAACTTAAATCTTACTCTTAAAGGTAAATGGTTCGATATGATATTATCGGGCGAAAAGAAAGAAGAGTATAGGGAGGTTAAGGATTATTGGGAAACTAGATTAATAGTACCACACGAATCAGAAGATGGCGAATTTGAGCCACACTTTGTATTATTCAAAGAATTTAACACTATCACCTTCACTCATGGATATGCTAAAAACGCCCGTAAAATGATAGTAGAGTGTAAAGGTATTGATATAGGTTCTGCACGTCCCGAATGGTCGGATAATTGGCAAGTAGATGTATTTATAATAAAACTTGGCAATATCATTAAAACTGAAAATATATGAGCAACTTAAATTTAATGGTAGGGGATTGGGTGAATAGACTTTGTGGTGAAAGATTTAAAGTAACCGCCGAATACTTAGTGTATATTTCTGATTACCCCGAAAGACTTCCTACTCCTATCCCTATTACGCCCGAGGTTATGGAGAAGATTGAAAGCATTTTTAAAAATGAAAATAGAGGTACTAGATACGGTTTTTTAGATGGTTATTACAATATTGACAGAGATACTGATTTAGTTGCTATTTTTGAAGATGATGGTTTATTATACATTTATACTTACGAATATTCACACGAGCAATTTCAATTAGTTTGTACTTTCCAATACCTCCACCAACTCCAGCAATTAATCAGATTATTCACTAACAAAGAAATTGAAGTAAAATGGGGAAAGTAAGAAATGGCAAATGGGTATGGATAAGATATTGCAAACATAACGGCATTCCCCAATATGGAGAATATCGTCTATTTGGTAAAAAGATGAAGTATGTTAGATTTGCATTAACGGTTAATAATAATGCTGTTACACGCCTCAAACGAGTAGTAAAGGGTAGGCATTGGCGAAAGAATAGAAGGACAAAAATATATATTCACTTTAAATCATATTATAAATGTTACACATTATGACACCACAACAACAAATTTCAATTTTAATGGGTCATCAATTAAGATACGATGACTTTGAATTAGAACTCAAACTTAAAAGGTATAAAAAACGACTTTTGAATTGTACTGATGATAATATACTTGACTGCACAAAACAAGAAATAAAAAGATTAGAAAGAATAATTCAAAGAAACAAACGAGATGAATAGCTTTTTACTTGAATTATTAAACTAAACTGATAAGATTATGACACAACAAAACTTATTTGAAGTAGATGAAAAATTGATAACAGACACTTGCAGACATTGTGAACATAGACAACGTTGGCAATGTAATAGTAAAGTTATTCAATATTGCGGCGTAAGAAAAAGCAATCGTACCGATAACGGGTTATTGAAAATAAAGGTAACTGATGCAGCTTGCTTTCAGTTTAAGAGTGTTAAAAAGGCAGTTGTAAACTAGGATAATACTGTAATATAATAGCTTTTAGTTTATCAATAGGTATAGCCGCATCACTTGGCTTAGTGCTTGTATTGGTAGGACTATTTAACCCTAACCACGCCAAAGTAAAGTGGTCGAATTTGACTACTTTAAAATAATAATCCGCTATATAAACTTGGTTGTACTTATGTGGGTGCGAAGTGCTGATTAATACACCCGTGTAAACTTCACAATCATATTTACTGCCAATACTATCAAATACTATTGCTTCTATATTTTTCCATTGTTGCTCATTGAACCACGATATTTGAAAGGCTGTATTAGTAGAAAACATCATAGTTTCCTCTGCTGCTATACTATCGAAAGACATTGATTGGTACGGGATTATATGACCGATGTCAACAGTATTATGCTTATCTCCCTTGTATTGCTTATTGTAATTAGCATAGTCTGACTTGCTTACCGTTTGCCATTTAGATGGTATTAACGGGTCTTTATGGAACTCGGTTAATAAACTACCTTCACGCTTTAATTTTGGGCTATTATGGTGCGTAATCGTTTGAGTGTAGTGGTTTAGTATCCCTTGACAAAACACCGTATCAAATTGCACCGTATAGTACTTATGGTTAAGTTGTATCGTATGCTGCCCCCACGAGTTGACTACAATCACTAACCAACTGAAAAATAATAATGTTTGTTTCATATTTACAAAGATAGTTTATAAATGATTATATTTGCCCCAACAGTACTTGGCAGCTTACCATTAGAACAGCTTACTGGTCAAGTCTTTTATTTAAGCCGACTTGGTTTTACCCGTTTGGTCTTATCAAGCCGCAAAAAGTCCTCTGTTTTTTAACAGGGGCTTTTTTATGTCGACTATTCTGCTCATTTTACTTGCCATATTTTAATAAGCATCTCGGATATTTTCCGAATAGTAACCATTTAATTATCAATTTTGATAGTAATTTTGTTAATACATTATCAAAATTACTATTATTGGGTGATATTACGGCAACTTCATATAATTCTCTGCACGTTCTTTAGCTATCTTTTTATTGTCATCCTCAAACCACTGCTTTAATAAACTATCTTTTGAAATTGCCGACATTTTAACACCAGTATCATAACCTACTTCTATACACTCCTTCATTAATTCAAGAAGCATAAACGTAGGATTATAACCTATCTTTTTTAATCGCTTTTCTGCTTTAGTCATAGTTGTATTTGTTTCAGTTACTAACTTTCTTCTTTTCTTCGCTAAACCAATCACGCTGCAAGTCCTCTAGTGTGGTGGTAGAGATGCCCATTACAGAGGTAGAATAGCCAACGTTAAGGCAATACTTCATTAGTTCTATTATCTCGGGAGTTTCTTCAATTCCCCTTGCTTGTAGTATTTGTTGGGATTTTGTCATAATTCATTAACTTTCTTTAATAATGTACCAATTTCAATCAATGCATAATCAGACCATAGTCCTTTAGTATCAATAGGCTCATAGTAGTAAGTGCCTAAGTCGCTTATAAATATGCCTATTGGCTTGTTATTGCTTTTTACAAAGACTTTATAAATGCCGTCTGCTAGTAGTTCTATTCTTACCGTTTGTGTTTCGGTCATAATTCACAATTTAGTTAAATCAAAAAAATAATCTTCGTGACTTACGGTTGCTGAATGTTTATCTATTAAATATGCTTCCAAGTTAATCTAGTCTTATATGTCTATATACGTATGCCATAGCTATAAAGATACTAAAAAAATATTAAAATAAATGCGTGAATCGCCCTATTTGTCCTTGTGTTGGATGGTGTAAAAAACAATCTATTGCTTTGGGTGTATATTGAAAAGCATTACGAGAGTGCCAACTATCCGCACCGCTAGGGCTTCGCATACTTTCAACAGTAACACTCATATAATCCTTACTTTTCTTGTGGTGAATATGATGCGTATAGTAGTAACGGTGTTTGCATTTATACCAATTTTCGCCAGCTTCATGTGCCATTAATAAAGCTAAATCAGTTTCCTTTGCGCCATCCCCGTGAGTGCTGCCTATAAGGTTTTCACCATAAACAAAATATTTCCTATGTGCCATCCCGACATTAAATGTAATATGTTCGCATTTTGAAAACCACGCTTCTAAAGTTTGAGCCAATAAAAAACCAGTCATATAATCATGGTTAGACGGGTTATAATCTACTTGTGTGGGTGCGATAGTTGAAAGCGTTTCTATTACCCAAATAATTAACTTCTTAGCTATCATAAAGGCATCATACCACATTACTTGGGTATCTTGTCGTGTTCCTGCTGTGGTAGTGCTTTGTGGGTTATCCGTGTGTAGAATATCGTTACCAATAATTAAAAGCACTTTGTCTACATTATAGAAACGTACTTTGTTTAGTAGCGACATTATTCCCTCCTTTACCCTGCTTACCGCTATCTCAATATTGTATTCGTCTCCCGTCTCAAATGCACTACATAATTTATTTATGTGGATGTCGGCAGGGTCTATAACTAATAGGTGTGCATCTTCATATTTAGGATATAAGATGTTAGGATATTTAGGAGCGTACTGTTTTACTTCTTTTATTATTTCTTCCTTTAAATCCTCCCACGTTACTTGTTTGTTGAAGAATAAGCTAAAATGCTCCCCTTTATACCACCCGTGCTTAACGCTATCAAATGGAACGCCGCTATTTGTACATTCCTCTGCAAGCGCAACGTGTTTTTCTTCTAACTTACCGATAACTTCCCTTCGCATCTTCTCCACATACTTAATGCTAGTGTCGAATTTAGGGGCAACATCTTTAGGCATTTCTTTAGGATTAGCCTTTAGATACTCCCTTATTTTCTGCGACTTACTTTTTTCTTCGGTAGTGTTAGGCATTTCTTCTTTTTAGGTAACGTATTAATTATCTTCAACGGTTCAAATCGTATGGGTGGGGTTAGCATTGTCGATAAGATTAGCCCATAATATTGCTACTATGAGCGTTAATGAAAATAGTATCGTGTAAACTGCTAACATGGTGTATTGTATAGTGTCCATTCAGCCCTACGGCGTGTTTCTAGCCCTTTAACGGGCAAGTGGTTAGAGTATATCCATTTGTCAAATTCTAGCTGTATAGATGGGTCTTTTGGGTTTGTGTTTACTTTCTTTAGTAAAGTGCTTTCGGATAAGTTGCCTTCACCTAAATTGTACGCAAAAGACACCAACGCACCGAACTGATTATCGTTTAATTGCGATGTGACTAAATGACTAACGGCTACTGCTTTTTGATTGACTTCAAAGGTTAAGTATTCGATTGCTTGTTGTTCTGTAATTGCCGGGTCTCCTACTTTTACTTTGTTGCCATTGGGGTAAGTTGTTGAACCATAGCCGATTGTGTCTATCGAGGGGGCATCTATACTATCGTGATAGGCAGTTGATGAAAACCCCTCGAAGTGTTTTATTAAATCTATTGTTTGTTTGTTTACTTGTCTCATAATCCAAAGATTTTTTTAAGAAAATTTAATGAGGCATCATTGCTTTTTGGGTTATGTTTACTTTTTTGCTTCAATAATTTATCTACATAAATATCTTTACTATTTAGTTCTTCATCGCTTTCAACATCAACGACTACCTTCTTTTCGCCTACTTGTATTACTATTTTGTAAGTCATAATCTCGGTTTAACTATATACAATACCAACGCCAACACTATCGCTGCAATCAGTAGCCAAAAATACAACTCCCACTTACTAGCATCCTTTTCGTTAGACGCTGCTTGTAGTCTGCTATCTGTTACTGCTTGATTAAGTATAGCTATTTGCTTGTCCTTATCTTGCATTTGCGATTTGAGGATGGATATTTGTTGATTGTCGATTATCGTATCTCTATCGTGGATTTTCGTATATAATCGTATTATCTTAGTAGTTGTATCGTGAATGTAGTTGCCAATAGTATCGTGACAAGTAACTATAGAAGTATCGTGTAAATAGCTTGTATCGCTACTGTGCGCTATCACCTTATTATCGCAAGGGTATAATTGCATATATATCTGGCCTGTTGTATCAAATAAAGGTTTCTTTGTGAGTACTCTTTGCAACGCTGTACGGTCGGACATACAACCCGTTAAATGCCACATTATCAGTCCAAATAAAATGATAATTCCAATGTAACTATAACCTTTATCTGCTTTCATTTTTTTCTAATTTTAAAAGTACCCTCTATCGTTCTTGTGTTGGATAGAGGGCGTTGAATGTGTCTCGGACACTAGCCCCGTATGATTTAAGGGCGAACTTGGGGCAGTATAGCCGCAATGATGTTAAAGCAGTTTGTGTCACCCTCACAACAAGTATCTTAAAGGTTATTAAGTCCGCAGCATGATACTTACCTTAGCCGAATGGTGTTTTTATTTATTACTGCTTTTTTACTTTGAAGGCTCACTCGTAAGTACTTGCCCCGCTGAATTAGTTAAGAACTTCTTACTGATGTAACTTAGTGCTGCAATAGCCGCAGTCGTTCCAATAGCCTTGTAATCAAAGGTTAATGTTCCTGCTTGTAAGGTGTTAGTCACAACCGCTAATACTGCACCAATAACGGCTATCAAAAGCCCGTGTAAAAAGTCTTGAAGTCCAACGCTGAATAATTTGCTCATTTGTTTTTTATTTTCTATTACTAAATAACCTATATACATAGACAAAACTACATAAATAAGTTTGATTATCCACACTTTATTTTTTATTACGGTCTTTCTTAATGGCTTGATAGTAGTAAATCCCTGCTAATACTGACACAATAGAACCTAATACAAACGATACAATTTTCATAGTCATATCTACTGTGGTGGCAGAAATAGTAAACAATCCCAATACTCCCAATAGGCTAATGAATCCGTCTGCTGTCTGTTTAATGTGGTGTAACATAGTCTATTAATGTTATTTTATTTGAATGTTAATTGAATGCCGCTACGGGAGAGATAGTTCTTAATATCTACTATCAAATCTAAATCAGTATTCCATTCCGCATACTCACTCTTAGTAAGGGTGTATGTGTTGAATATGACATTTTGATTGTTTGAGTTAGCTTTAACCGTGAAATTAACCACGCAAGAACTGTCACGAGGGGAATCGGTATAGTTAAAGAAACCAATGTGATTGATAGTGTCCGTAACTATTGGGAAACCGTGAGATATTGTCACACTATTGACCGCTGCACAAGTACAGTCTTTTAAAGTAGTGTCTACTGTTTGCCCGTAAGAAGTCGCACCAATTAATAAAGCTGCAAGAATGATTGATAAATATTTCATATTGTTTAGTTTAGTTCACAATCCACCAATTAATGGTATCGTTATCGCTAGAATTAGTGGAGTTAATAATAAATGATGTATTTGCTGAAATTGTTCCTATATATAGTGTACCTGCATTACTTACGCTACTTCCTGCGTGGGTAACGAATATTTTACTAGATGCAGTTACTGCCGAAGTCAAAACCGTTACCGTTCCTGATAAAAGTGTTGCCGTACCGATAGAGGCATTTGTTCCTGTGGCTATGTTTATTTTATTACCTGCTGTTTCTAGTTTTATTGAACCATTTACTTGTAATTGATTAGCACCATCATCTGTAGGCAAGGAAACACCCATTAATATTCGTCCAGATGACTTGACAGCAAATCTTACGTTACTAGCGTAAGATGTTACACCACCCGAGCCTATTGATACGTCATTATAAGATTGGACTGTAACATTGCTTGAAGAACCACCACTAATATATGCCGCCGCCTCATTTCCGACAAGTCCAGATTGTGTAGACCCGCCATTATTTATCTGTAACCCTTGCCTCACTATTGGATAATTGCCTAGGTTCAGTGTCCCGGCAAATGTTATTAACCCAGATGATGTGATACTTAATATAGGATACGAGTTACCATTAATGCCTACATAAAATCCTCCTTGACTTAATATTGACAAATCAGTAGTACTAGCTCCTGTAATAATTCCCGTACCTACCCTTCCTATTAAATTCGTTCCACCATAATAAAATAATAAATTAGGGCTTGTCGCTGCATTTATGCGTAGTGAGCCATAGTCTGGGCCTGTAAAATTTGATAATCCATTTACATTCAATAAATAATTACTTTGTGGTGTAGTTGTACCAAAATTGAAGTTGTGGTTTGTACTATCGTAGTTGCCATAAGTAACAGTTGAACTACTTAGTTTGCTATTGGCTGTACTCCATGTTGCAAATGGCATTAATTGACCCGATGGTGTCCCGTTTCCTGTAATTCCCCCACCGCCCAACTTAGTCGTATCCAAATTATAAGCCCCCGTTGCGCTATTATAGGTGAATATTGAGCCCGTGGAAACGTTACGGGTGGCACTCAATGAACTACCTACTAAATAGTCATTAGCCGCACCGCTAGTAGCCGCACTAACATTACCACTACCGTCCGCCTTTAATATCCCCGTTACACTACCTGCACCGCCTTTGTTACTACCTATTACACTAGCATTCCACGTTGCATTGGTTATACTTGCATTGCCTAAATTAAATGTATTAGTACTCCATTGCACTGCTGATGGTGCGCTAAAATGCCAATCCCAACTACCTGCTGCTATCGAATTACTATTAAGAACTAAAGAGGCATATCCACCTGTTGGAATTGTAGTTACTAAACTATTTGAATTATTGTTGACCGTAATAGTTCCGCTTGTTTGATTATTATTGAATGTGAAAATTGTACCACTAGGCAAAGTAGTAGCATCTGGTAATTTTATAACTTGCCCCCCCGAACCCGTTATTAAATAATTGGGGATTGATAAAACAGTTAATGTTATCTGTGTGCCACTTGCTGCAACACTACTAAACCCACTATAAAAAGTATTCGCCGCTACATTACCACACGCTGTATCTACCGTTGCCCCGTTTGTATAGCCTATGTGGTTTGTGCCATTCCAATAAGTTATTGGCACTTTCGAAGATGTGATAGTTGGGGAGTTGCCTGTGATAGTTCCCGAACCTTTGTTTGCATTAAAGTAAGTAGGGGTAATGTATAAACTACTGTCTTTTGCCATTAGTACCTGCCTAAAATATTGCCCCGAACCTATTTGAGCAAATAAACTCCCATTATGAGTGCCTATCAAACCATAAGCAACGTTTCTATTGGTGTCGGGCAATGATAAGTAATTAATAGGATATATCGCACCTCCTGTTATGGCTGCGCTACTCGATGCGGTTACGTCACCTGCAAAATCAAAAGAAACGCCACTATTACTTAATGTGCCTGTTTTGCCGAAAGTCCAATAGTTAGTATTGTTATTGATTATTTTCAAATCGTTGTTGTCTGTCGTCCCTATTATAGCAGTTGAACCAAATGAATTACCACCGTTTAATATATTGAAAGGATTTGAAGTAGTTACCCTAGGAACTTTATACCAATCTCCTTTATACTTCACCCATAAGGCACTATCTTGAGGGCGAATAGTAATCATTGAAGTATCTGCCGAACTTATTGTTCCAGTGTCTTTTGACGGAACACCTAATCCCGTTGTGAATCTTTGCTTCCCGTTTATTGGCTGCCATTGTGAAAGGCATTGCCCGGAAAAAAAAATAACGGACAATAAAAGAAAAAGTATATTTTTAAAATTCATAAAACAAAAGTATAGGTTTTTTTTCTAAATAAATCAACCTGTAACTATTTTGGTATAAATACCCGCCAAAGTTTCTCCTTGGTTTAGGGAAATACCATTGTTGAAGGTTATTTGCCCCGTATTTACATTAAAGGAAAAGTCCGATGGAGCCATTGGTTTTATTTCCCTGATTATTTGTACGATACTTCCCCCTATCAATTGCGTTAGGGTTATAGATGTTTCACCTCCAGCAGCTACATATTCAAATGGCTGCACATTTTCATACTTTATCATAGTTGCAGGATTTGGGTTTGAAGGTTGATTATATCCGTTGTTATTTGGTGTCGCACCACTATTTCCTTGTACAATAGTTGAAAGTGTTGCATTCTTTATGATTGATGTTGAATAAACAATATTTGAATTTGAATTTATCGTATTTACAGATTGGTCGGCTGTCAATGTTTCGTCCCATTCAAATTGCTCGCCACCGACAATATCATAATCCAAATTGGATATACCATTGTCTTGCAATAGCTTTATAGCCAAATCAAATGACCCGTAAGTGTTCAACATTACATCCATCAAAGCCTGACCGTTAACTGCACTAAATACTAACATTGGGGTCTAAATTTAATTTTCCTGTATTATCATAAGTTACCAAAGGTCGGCAATCGTAGCCATCGCTTGTGAGTTGCAGTTTTGTAACTTTAGCCAATATTTGACTTGCATTTGTTGATTTTAAGAATGTCATTATAGCCACCCCGTCCGTTGGGTTTTCTTTCCACCACCCCGGACAAGCATTAATTGTATCCGCAATATGCTGTTCGTCACTCTCCCCCCATACCAAATCATTGTTCAGTATGAGTAAATCATTATTGCTAAGTTGTAAGTCGTATCTAATTGCCATGTTTTACATTTGTATTTTCGTAATCCGACTGATTAAAAGTAGATAATGTGCCAGGTGTATAAGTACCGCCCGCACTTGATATGCCCGTTGCTATTTTCGTCAATTCCGCTTGTATTTGTGATACCAAATTATTATTCTTTGCTGTCAAATCCGCTATTCTTATCAATCCTCCATAACTACCATCGTTTAATTTAATCAAGGTCGTGGCTGTTAACGTAATATTGGCAACTTCGCTGTATTGGCATACAAATGGTTCTACGTTTTGCGAATATATAACCTTCACCGTGCTTCCTACTACTGGCTCAATCAATATGCCATCGTCCACAACTGCCATTAACATGACGCCGGGTATTTCAAACTCTACATTACCATCAACGGCAGTTACTATGCAAGTCCTGCTGGAAATATCGACACTTTCCACAGTTGCGTTTACATAATAAACGGGTACGGCTTTATGCAACCCTGTTATCTTTAGGATTGCGTCTGTAATATCCCTATTAGCCGTTGCTGTACTCATTAGTTATCTGTTGATGGTGTGGTTAATAAAATCTTATAATCCAATTCCACGACTTGCCTTAATCCGTTAACACCACCACTATACGCCACACTCTTGACTTTATATAGCCCATTGCGCTCAGGTAAGACATTATCCACAATATTCACATTGTCGCCCATCCTCACGAATGGCAATCCAAAGGTAGTGAACTTGCCCTTAAATCCAGTATAATAATATTTTCTAAGTTCATTTGCTGCCAAATCCCTTAATTGTTGTATGGATGTCGCACCGGGAAAAAATAAAGTCCTTCTTTCCCCTCCCGTGTTTGCTGGGTAATCAACGCCCTTTTGTTTTACCAAAACAGTAGGCGTATCGCTTCCATTTTGAAACGTAACCAATACTTCCAACCTTGTTTTTTTGGTTTTCGGCTGACCGTCTTTTGTTGTTGCGCCCGTTTCTTCTTCTATTGTATTGGTAGCGGTTGCACTCAAAACTATATCATCCTTTCTGTTGTACTCCAGTTCGTCCGATGCGATAGCCCCAATAGTGCCGCTTATGTATTTTGACTGAAAATAAAACGTACGCACATTTGGCACAAGTGAACTATAAACCAATGCCCCACAATATAAAGTATTGCCCCTGAAGTAACTCTCGAAGTGGTACTGCTTTCGCAAGCGGCTCAATACTTCAGCTATCGTTTCGTTGCCTATCATAAAAGCCCCGAATGTGGTTTGAGCTGTTGCGTTTACTGTTAAACCCGTACCTTGCAGCAAGAAGGTAAGTATTGTTTCTAGCGTATCTGTTGGCAGGAATGTTTTTATGGGTGCTTGTATCTGCTTCAATAAAAACATATTGTCCTCTATTTCAAACTCGATAGGCTTTTTTGAAGTAACTTTGGAAACAAAGCCTTGGAAAAGATGCGTATTGTCGGTTGTGTTATTTGTCCCTTCTTGTATTTCCCTACCGTTAGAGAAATATTTGTAAGCCCAATCTATAGTTATGGCATCGCCCCTCATTATCAATGGTGGGTTGCTAGAAAAACCACCAATGTTTACTATCGTTCCCGCCAATGGCACTAGTTTATTATTGGCATCCCTTACATATAAATTTTTAGGCACAACCACCTTACCGTGGTTAGTTAAGTCCCGCCAACTGTCAGTGCATTCGTATTCGTGGGCAAAGTTGAATGTAAACACCTTGTTTCGCAAAGGATAAGCCTTTGTTTGCGTGCGCTGCGTTATTGTTATCGTGGTTATTGCCCTATACATTATTTTTGTGCCATTGATAATTCTTGTGGGGTATCCGAAATTGCGGGCAATGAAAAAGTTTGGTAACTATAACCGCCCTCTGTTTGTCCGAGCGTCCTATCCTCAAAAACTACATTGTAAATCCCCTTGTCATTCAAGTAGGTACACGTAACAGGGATAGCAACGGGTGCTTTGATAATCTTTAATAAAGTTGATACGTCTTCACTTGGGTAACTTCCATTTGTCCCGGTCAACACTCCCCTAAATGTTATTTGTGCATCTCCCTCGCCGATATATTCCTTAACAGTTCCATCCGTTCCTTGTATTTCAGTCTTTACAATATTTCTCGGAAATACAACATCGATTAAAATAGCCTGCAAAGTCATAGAAGGCGTAGTGATAGACTTGTTGTTATTGTCCGTATAAGTGATGCTATCAAAGGTCACGTCTGCATAAACAGGCGTTCCCAAATCGCTTGCATATAGTGGCAAATCAGGGTCGTTGCTTGCTATCTTGCCATCATAGGGGCTATTTGTCTCAAATGATAAATGTGGCTGTATCGTTGCAATGCCTTTAGTGTACGGGTTAGACTTGGGTGCATTGTTGCGTGCCTCCCCCGCTAACTCGGTGGCTATCTGCGCCGCAACCTGTAACCCCGTATTAAGTAGGCTTTGCGGCGTTATTGTCGGTATGATGAATTTATCTGACATATCTAATTAGTTGGTTGCTACAATTTGGCTGTCATTAATCGCTCCTGTCAAAGCCTCGGCAACCATATCCTTCACTTTGCCCAATCCTTCACCTAGTTTGTTGGTTACAATCTTGAAATCACCATGTATCAATCCCCCATTTATGGCAATGTGTATGTTTACATTCTTTTGACCCGTAGCTTTTGTTTTGGGGTCGGCAATTATAGCGGCTGCACCATCTTTACCCTTTTTGCCTTCCGTTTCTTTTCCCGGGACTAAGCCTTTGTTTTTGGCGGCGGCATCTTGGGCATCTTTATTGTTCCAAACGGCTTTGATTGTATCCGATGCTTCTTTTACTGCACTTATACTATCTGCCACTCCTTTTTTAATGAGTTCAGGGTTAAGCGTCAATCCGCCTACTATAGCTTCTTGTACTCCCCACCAAACCTTTGCCACCCCAATACCAAAAGCCTTTATCATTTCCCATGTTGCGGACATTGCGGCGTTAAATGAGCCGAAATGATGCACCAAAGCCATTACACCTGCTGCTAAAGCAGCTACCCCCGCAACTATCCAACCAATGGGGGAAGCTATAAAAGCTGCGTTAAGAAATTCTTGGGCAATCCCACAAGCTGTTATTGCCATTGCTAACCCTTCATTGATACTTGCATCTATTGCGGCTGCAATTGCATTCGCATTCATTGCTACTGTCATTACGCCAAAAGCTGCCGCACCTGCCAACAATCCCACCCCTATATCTTGTAAGATGTTTTTATTGTCACTTAGCCACTTGCCCATTTCTTTTGCGGCTTTTCCCGTGTCCCTCATAAAGTTGGCGATACTTTCAAGTGCGGGGGCTAATAGTTCTGTTGCGCTTATTGCAGCCTTGCCCACCATTTCCTTTACGTCCGTCATGGCAACATTAAACCTTGCCAACGGGTCGGCATTGAACATCGCTTCTGCTGCACCCCCTACTTTTTCTTCTGCAATCTTCAATAGTTCCAAACGGGCTTGCGCTTCCTTGCCGTGTTTTGCAAGGTTTTGGATATGCTCCATTACGGCGGGGTCAATCTTTAATTGCATCCCTAACCTACGAGCCATTTCGGGATTGTTGATGGCTTTTGCAAGCATATTACCTGCTTCTTGGATACCACCACCAAACTTAGCGGCAAAGTCGGCACTGACTTTTTCTATACGCCCCATTTCTTCTTCTGATACGTTGCCCAACAATCCTAGTTGTGCCTGTAAACCTAATATCTCATCTTTGGCATATCCTGTCTTATGATAGAGCGCATCGGCTGCACCTGTGGCTTTCTCAAAGGCTTCTTTTGAGTAGTTGCCCATGTTTTGCATGGTATTGGCAAGGTTAGCCTCGGCTTTATCTAGCTTTTCCACATACTCCCTAGCCTCTCCTATAAACTCCATGCCCTTGAATATGGCAAAAGAAACCCCCAACGCTTCCACTGTGTGCAAAACCGTTTCTTTCAATCCACCAAAAGCCCCTTCCATCTTCTTGACATGGTTTGTAGCCTCGTCAAGCTTAGGTGACATTTCGTCTTTAAGCCCTAAAATATATTCAACTATATTATCTGCCATTACTTAAATTCTACTTGGTGAACAACGCTTAAATAATACTTTACCTGGCACCATGATTTTGCAAATTCATCTTCATTCATCAGGTCGGGGTCTAAACGAAGATGGCAGCGTATTAACGCCGCCATCCTGCCCGTAGGCGAACCATTTACAATATCTTCGTATTCAGCTATTTTTTTTTAAAGGCATTTTTGGCAACTTGTATCAATGTTATACATGCACTTGCCATAGACAGCTTGTAATCATCAACCGTGTAAATGCGTGAATCGCTCTCGCCCTCACCCTTTAATACCAATGCCGACCTTAACTCCTCCCCCGCCGTAAACATACCCACTGTGGCAATCTTATCCATAGCGTAAATCTTTTGGATATAGCTTGGATCTTTATAGAACCCTACAATCCTTTCCTTTGTTTCGGGGTCAATAGCTACATAAATATGCACCTTGCTTGCACCGTGTTTTTTTGCCAATTGCGCTGCGTGGGCTTCTAAGTCCAATGTCTCTTGCTCACTCAATACGCTATAATCAATATCAATTTTAGGTTGCGTATCTTCTACTGTTTTCTTTATTGCCATAATTTCTATTTAAGTATCTTGCCGATTATCAATGGGATTTTTGCCATTAATTTAGTGTCGCCTGTTTTTGCCTCGAACGGGTCTTCCAAAAATTCTGCCGCCTGTAAAATGTCGGTAGTCAAATTAGCTAAGCTGTCACCATAAGTAACGGTAATATCAAACCAAGGAATAGACAATGGGTCACGATTGGGAGATGCTGCAATAACTTTCTTCCATTCGTCCTGATACACCTCTATCGCACCATCATACTCTTTCTTTCCGTAACCACGGCTAACAGGTTCATATCCTGCACCGTAATTATTGGTCTTTTCTTGCTTTGAGGTGTATTTAATATCGGTGATACCAACAACGGGAACGCCGAACAAAACGAACTGGATACTTGCGTAGTTATAATTCACACCATTTATTAACGGGGTCATATCTTGTAAATTTATTTGTAACTAATTGGTATCTGAATATTCCTTGCAATTGCATCCTCATTCAATAATACCGTTATAACCAAAGTACTTGTACTTGTCACATTTTGCGTAGGGTCTATATAAACATCACTAGTAGATACTGTGCTTAAATCGCCGTCCCTATTCATTTGATAAAGTGGTGCAAGGCATTGATTTTGCAAGAAAGAAATAGTCGTTGTAGTCAACGTTCCGTCTGCGTTCTTTATTAGCCTACTTTTAAGGTAAGGTATCAAAGCAGTATAAATACCACGGGTAGCCTTGTCGATTACCCTATTGTCATTGATATAGGCGTAATCACTACTTGCACTAATGGCGGTGTGGTTATCCACAAAGAAAGTCCCACTGTAACCAATATATTGCTGTGCGAAAATGTGGCGTTTGTTATTTATTGCATCCAAAGCTGAATCGCTCAAAGCTGGAGCTGATAGCAACTGCCCATTTGCAAAAGCTGGAACGGCGTTTTCCGTGCCATCTGAAATATTGAACTTTGCAGGTTCGCCAAAATCTTCACTTACCGCACTCAATGAAAGCAATCCTAAAGCAATACCTAAGTGTGTGATTGATTTACCATAAGTAAGGTAAAGGAAATTACCCAAAGCGTTTCCGTCTTGACCTATAATTGAACTTACCTTGTTTGCGCTTAAAGTTGACAAATCATAAACAGTAGTAATGTCGCTAGTGCCTGATAGGTCTGCTGCGTACAATACGGATAGTGGCTTATGCTTGTTATCGTTGTATGTTACTACTTGCGTATTGATAGCCGTAAGGTCTGCGCTTGCCCATGCTGCGGCATCCTTATACACGCCCATTTGCCTGATTGTTCCGCCACTTGCAGTTTGCAAAAGTGTAATCTCTGCAAATGTGTAGGTAGAAGGAACTGGATAAAATCCAATCCATAAAACGCTATTGGGATTGCCACGGAAAAACTCACTTATATGGTAATGCCAAATCGCCTGTTTACTCGCTACCCCCGCACTTGCATTTTGGGTAAGTGTACCAGCAAAAGCACCAGTAGTGGTTACTGCGTTAGGTGTACCGCTGTTTGGAAATATACCCTGTGACTTAGGGAGCGTTACCGTTAATGTTGCCGTTGTAAATGAAGCGGTACAACCATGGATATTCGTTCCCGCATTGATAACGGCAGCCCATGCAGCCCCTTGTAAGGCTATGGTAGTATCGCTACTGCCAACAGTGTAAGTACCTAAGTTCAATATTGCACCTTGCGCACCTGTATAAATCCATGCTATTGTATCTCCAGTGTTGCCTTTTGTAGAAATCAAATAAGTAGCTGTGGCAGCAGTTGCATCGGCGTAGTTAGGAAGTATCCCCGCATTTTCAGCATCAACGATACTATAAAGTGCCTTTGTGTTGTTTGTTGTGGTAAAACCACTTGGCAAAGAACCCGTGTAAAGCAATAAGCCACTAATGTAGTCTTGTCCCGGTGCTACCCTCTTGCTTGCTCCTTGACCCTTTATGAAAACTATATCTGGTCTAGCCATTTTGTTTATTTTTAGTGGTAGCCTTTTTTACTACCTCTTTTTTTTCTTCGAATGTTCCACGTGAAACTTTTTCTCCACCGTAATGTGGGTGCAAGTGAAAATTTCCATCTGCTGTTACCCATATCTCGGTTACATGAGGCAACGCCTCAAATACTTTAGTAGTATCCATTTTATTGAACTGTTCGATTAGCCTCTACCCAATATGCACCATCAAAAACTAAATCTATTACCGCCCTCCCATTAGTAGATAGCGTGGCAGTTCCGGTTGTTTTCCAGTACGACCCGTAAAATTTAATCTTCGTTCCACTTGCGCCTGTTGCTATAATCTTAATATTGTCACCAGCGTAAGAAGAAACAATGCTTGGTTGTTTCAATGTAAAGCTATCAACCAAAGCAATAGGCAAAGTGGTTAACCATGCCCGTGGAGTAATGGATAGGCTGTCTGCGCCTGTTGCATCTGTCATGGTGTACCAGCGGTAAGTCAACACACGACCTGTATTATCTCCTGCCCTTGTTGTGTCAAAACGTGGACCCGTAGATTGTGCATTCGAAATGGTTGTTAGGCAAACCAATAAAGCCAATATTGAAAATACTTTTTTCATTTTTATAAATTTTAAACGTTAAAAGATGCTGCTGTCAATGTTGTAAACAAGAATATTTCTTGAGAGAACCCATATTGTACATCGTACTTCATTAACCCTTTAAGGAAGAATAACTCCGAATTAGCTTGTAATTTTTCAAGTTGTAAAGCGTTATCTTCAGTGCTGTTCATACCAATGTAAAGGTTAGAGCTAGTGTCGTCCAGTGATTCACAGAATAGTATTGTATTATCAGGTAAACCAGCAAGCGTTACTACTTCATAACCCTTCCAAGGCTTAACTCCTGCATCCATAGTGTTCAAACCTTTAAAGGTTGTACCCTGTGTTATTGCTGTTTGGTAGATTTGTTCAGTGTTTACCGACACTAAGAACTTCATCCTTTTAAATCGGCTTGAACGGCTTATCAATGCCTTCTTATTGGTTGCTGCACTTGAAATCAAAGCGTCTAAAGCGTCTAAGATGTTGTAAACACTTCCACTTGTAGCGGCTGCGCTTAACGGCAATGGATTAGCTATTTGATAAACAGAGCTATCGTTTACCATTTTCTTTAAGAACCCGTCAAAGAATTTCAATTGACCGTTACCAGCACTACCAATAGGAGCGGTGTAAGATGTTGAACCCATCCACAACATTGTTTCTACTTGCTCAAATGCACGGTTAAGCGCAATCTGCATCATGTATGTTTCGGCTGTCACTGGCAACTCACGAGCAAGCAACGTACGGCTCAATTGTTCTGCTAAAAAGTTAGCTTCGAAATTACGAGGGTTGAACTCGGTGTACAGCATAATATCTTGTGGTGTCAATACACGACCGTCAATTGTGAACGTTCCGCTGGATGTAGGCGTTGCTGCCCTTTCTTGCAATGGATTAGAGAAATCCATACGGTCAATCGTATGTTGTTTCTTAATGCCATCTTGAACGTAAACCACTCCCTTTTCTACGGTATCCATACCGAAGGTTGCGGGCAACCAGAAATACGATGCGTATGTGCCGGAGTACGATACGTCTTGAATATTTAATGCCATTTTATTTTGTTTTAAAGTTTACTGAAATTAGATTTTACCTTCTCTTTTTAGTTTGTTTTTAACTGCCAGCCCTTGTGCGGTTGTGGGCAATTCACCTTCTTTCAAAGTGTTTACCACATCAGTAATGACTGGTGCTTTTACATTCAAAGGCAAAGCCTCTATAATGTTTTTCACACGGTCAAAACCCAACTCTTTTGCAGTGTTGCACCATTCAAGCACCACGGTAGCCTCATTCTTGATACGACCGATTTTTGCGTAACCCTCAATCATGTTCTTTACCCTTTCGCCTTCTGCTTTTTCCTCTGCGGCAAGTTTGTCTTTGGTCATAGCGTCCAACTTAGCCTTGCAGTCTTCATACTCGGCTTGGTTTTTTTCTTTGTCCTCAAGCAATTTCTTGATTTTGGTTTTCAAAGCGTCCATTTCTTCCATGTCGGCATCGGCTTTTACTTTAGCCTTGTTTTCTACCTCTACGGCTTTTTCCTCGGCTACCTTAGCCCTGTTTTCGATGGCATCAATAGCAGCTACTATATCCTCCTGACGGGCTGCGTCATTCAGCTTTAAGCGCATTGTAATTTTTGTTAACTCGCTCATTTTATTTGTATTTGTGTTTAGAAAAGTGTTTACTACTTTGTTGCATTCCTTGTGAAATTGTAAGCTATCCGAAATTTTTTGTAAATACTTAGTGTTTAACTTTACACTGCTTTCTATCGAATCGCACAACTTCATTTCCAAAGCCTCCGGTGCAGTTATGAATGTCTCACGGTTCATCATCTTGTTAACCGAACCTTCATCCATCCCGGAACGCTTTTCAATCATTGTGACGATGCTTGTTTTCATCGTCTTTATGATGTCGCCGTTTTCGCTTCCAAATGGGTTGTGGTACATCAACCATGCGTAATCAGCCATTATCCTTTTGCGCCCTGCTTGGAATATGACACCAGCTATCGAGGCTGCACAACCCACACAATATGTATCCACGGGTGTATTGGATTTTAAAATAGCGTTGTAGATGTTGTACCCATCCGTTACTACGCCTCCGGGGCTGTTAATCCAAATCTGTATGCGTTTCTTGCCTAAAGTATCCAGTTGCAAAAGTTCCTGTTGAAACAAAGAGCCGTTTATCCCTTGCCCGTCTGTATCATCCATACCAATATGCGTATTCAGCAACATGATAGGCTCGTCAACTGTCGGGTCAATACAATAAATCATGTGGTAAAATTACGTATGGCAATATGGGTAATTAAGTAAAGGGTTATATGTGGGTTGGAATAATTTGTGGCATAAAAAAAGGGCTATGCGTAGAAACGCCACCCATTTCACATAAAAACTATGAAAAAAAAACTACCTACCCTCTATTTCTATTTAGTAAATTATTTTTTTGGTCTAACGGCATAGCGTCATAATGCTTCTTTACGGCTGCTGCAATTATCCCACTTTTACTATCGCCCGTATAATCTTTTTCTGCTTCCACGAGTCGATGATACAATGGCGGTAAATACACCTTCTCCCCTCGTTCCTGTGGACTTAATTTATTGTTTTCGTTTGCCATATTATTGATATTGCCAAATTTGAAAAGAAACGTTAGGATATTGCTTTCCGCTATTTGCAATTAAAGGAATGATAAAAGAATTGTTACTTATCGAAATAACGCCATTTGCGTAAGTTGTTTCATTTGAAATATCACTACCTTGAAGGGTCACAAAATAATTGCTATTTCCGATTCCGTGGCTTACAGTATAAGAATTTTCACCGCCAGTTGTTCCGCTTGTTACGGTAACACTTCCAGCAAGACCAAGTCCAGATGTAGGAAACAACTGAGAAGCTTTTGGAGTGTTTGCATTATTTATATTCCCAGCATAAATACACTTCACCCCTACCGCTGCATCAACATATCCCTTGTTTGCAGGGTCAGTTGATAGCGATGGCGTAAAAGC
>Ga0208499_1000082_pt1 | contig 42486 bp, 62 predicted proteins | sample CryBogCBE07Jul09_FD_185504 | JGI IMG/M metagenome (GOLD analysis project Ga0208499, IMG submission 185504) | Freshwater microbial communities from Crystal Bog, Wisconsin, USA - CBE07Jul09 (SPAdes) (version 2) | ecosystem: Environmental > Aquatic > Freshwater > Lake | place: Crystal Bog... | reverse complement strand
CACTTGTGGCACTGGCACCATGTATGTAAACTAGTGTCATTGATTATTCCCAAGCACTTGGCGGTGGTATTTCACAGGGCCCTTCAGCTGGCTCAGTGCCATAGTCTGCGGGCATGATAACTTCTAAGTATTCCATGTCTGGACTGTAGTCGTACAAATAGTGTACAATACCCGGACGTTGCTGTACGCAATCGCCTGCTTCAACTAGGTGTATTTTGTCTTCATACATGAACTTGGCCCAACCTTTTAACATATAAACGATTTGGAACTCAGCTACGTGAATGTGCCAACCTGTGCCGCCTGAGTTTTCTGGGGGTAAGTTGGCCTTGGTGATGTGTGCTAGAACACGCCCGTTGGTAGCATCTGCTACCCCAAGATCCTTGTATAAGAAAAAGTCGCGTAACCCGCCACCTTTAAACTCCACTTCAGAACCTTTGACGTGTGAAAACTTTGTTGTCATACAACCTCCTCTATCTGTGTGTATTTAGTGTGCCTTGCGGCGCACAATTATGCCTTAGTGGGCATTTTAGTTGGGTTGTTTACCCATTCGACATCTTCGTCGGTCATTGGTTGCCATGTATTCATTGTGCTATGATCAAATAGGTAACAATAGCAACAATGGCTACTACAGCAATCTGTTGTCCGTATTTGGCTTCAAATTGTTCAAGCGTTCTAATCATATCCAATGTTGTCCTTTGAGCACAGCTTCAGCGCGGGCAGTTTGTACAGCCTTGATGATTTCGTAAAAATCAACGAAAAATTGTTGGATAGTTTTCATAGTCCACGGCCCCATACAAATTTCTGTGTGTATTCGTTTGACAAACGATCTACGTCTGCGGCGTTTTGTGGGTTGTGACTGACGATATAAGCTTCTAAACCTGTCATTTGGCTTTGTTTAAAGAACTTTTTGAGTCCTTGTAATAGTTTTGACATTTTGTGTCTCCTTGTTAAGTGTGTGTTAAGTAGTTACTCAGTGTTTCTACTGAGTATTTAGCATATTAGTATAAACCATGATATTTTTCAAGTCGTTTGATATTCTTTACAATCCAGTGTACAATCAAATAAATATACTAAAGAGAAACACAATGCGAAAAAGCACCCGTAGTATTCTACAAGAAATTAGTGACATTGGCCTAGCTCGTGATCCAGACTTGGTAATTGAAAGTCGTGGTAGCAACATTATCCAAAGTGCTATTAACTTACTAGACATGATTCGTGAGAATTATGATGTGGAAACCGCCGCCGAGCTAGAACGCCGTTTTATCAACAGTATCAAAGGTGCCGATCCCTCCAAGTTCAAACGTGGGATTAAACGCATACAGGAAAGTAAAGAATAGAATCCAAACTAGCACCTATAGCAGGTGCTTTTTTACATTTGAGCTAAATAATTATATACAGCCCACAGAGTGTGGGTTATACCATATAGAGGAGAAATATTATGGCACAATATTCAGGTAATTTAATCGGACAACCGGGCGATACCGGCACAACAGCATCAAGCGTAGCGGCGAACTATCGTCGTGCGATGAGCCCATTCAGCAACTTTGGCACACGTCAAATTGCTTTTTTAGCTGTTGAAAATTTATCAGTAGATACAGACACAACAGAAGGATATGTTAGTGTTGCTGATACAAATAACACAGGCGGAACTGGTGAAACTTACGCAATCAACGATGCTTCAGGTAACGTAGTAGTTCCAGAAAGCCAAATCTTCAAGTCAAACAGCGCAATGTACAAAGCAATCAGTGGCATCCAATTGGCAGCTGAAGTTTGTTTTGTTGGACAGCCTACTTATTCTGGATCAGCTGGTACTAACCAGAAAGCCGCATTTATCGTAGGCATATATATCGATACAGCAGGCAGTTATAATGCTGATGAACAACACGCAAGTATGCAAAACATGAATGCTCGTACAATCCAACAGGCTGTACGTGACGCTACTGGTGACAGCAGTGTTACAGTTGAACCAACATTCCCAATTGGTACAGCATTGGTAAAACCAGGACATGAGTATTAATCAGTAAATTTCCTGTTCGGGATGGGAAGCAAACTGGGGCTCTTTGAGCCCTTTTTTGTTGGCTGGTATAAATACTATACAACGATCACAGAGTGTGATTAAACCCATTAGGAGAGTAAAATGGCAAAATATTCAGGCGACCAAGTCGCACATAACCCAGAAGTAGTAGCTAATTATCTACGTGTTGCACCAACAACACGTTTGGCCACACGTCAGATTCAATTCTTGAAAATACACGCAAGTGATAGCAATTTTTTCGCACCATATTCTGAACTACCAAACAGCAATTTTAGCAAGGCAGTTCGCGGTGTACAAGCACAAGCAGAAGTAGTAATTATTGGTAGTCCAAACGGCAGCGCATTTGTTATCGGTGTTTATGCTGATACAATGAATGATGGTAACATCAGCGATCCAAACCACAATGATAGCTATGCTTACGCAAATAGTCTTGCTCGTACAATTGGAGAGTCAGTTACTGCTAGTTTAAATGGTGCTACAACTATTGACGTAGATCTTGTTGTAATGTATGGTTTAGAGTTTCTTGATTGGAACCGTGCTATTAACTATGTTGACCCAACAGCTACACCAGCTACGATTGGTGCTAACTATGCTTACCAAGGTCAAAGTTCATACGAAAACGAACTATTCACCAACGGGGTAGTTACACCTTAATAGGTTATCGAGTTCAAACAAAAAGGATCCGAGGATCCTTTTTTGTTGGCCCGACTAAATAAAGTATAAACAGCATAAACAGGAGAACATTATGCCATCATTAATCGGAACAAGTGTAGCGGCCAATTACCGCACACAACAAGTACCATTCAGCCGTTTTGGCTCACGCAAAGTAGTATGGTTCAACATCGGAGAAATTCGTTTCAGTGCTGAATCTAATTCACCAGACATCGTAATGACAACATTAAACACATTGATTGACACTATTCAAACTCGTGCTGAAGTTGCTATCATTGGCGCACCACACGTGGGTTATAATCACGGTCGTATCACAGTTGGTGTATTTGAAGACACTTTCAACAACGGTAATAATCTTGCTATTGAAGAAAACAATCCAGGAAACGGCCACAATCCTAAAGCTACTACACTACAAGATGCTATTCAAGAGGTATTGGGTGACAGTGCTACTGTAACCGAAGTTTTCTTGTTAGGCGGGTTAGCTGAAAATCCAGCTCAAGCTGGCGACTATGGCTGGACAACAGATGCTTCATTCCAAGAGTACTATACCAAGTTTGAATATGTTGAAAATTCACCTATCAACCCAGATCCAAACTTGAAAGCGTTTTACAACTCTTAATCAGTAACAGATTAAACACTAAAGGATCTTAGGATCCTTTTTTGTTGACTGAAACATATAAATACTTGAAACGCATTTAGGAGATAATAATGCCAAAATATTCAGGTGATCAAATTTATCAAAACGGCGCATACGGCGAACTAGTTAGCCCAACCGCCCTTAATTACCGCAGAACAGAAGGTTCTAGTAATTTTGGTACACGTAAACTAGCATGGTACACAGTATGGATGGATCCAGATATTGGACTAGCCGCAAACTACGCTGAAAATAATAGCTTATACTATCAAATTGTTCGTGCTATTCAACAAGGCGCTACACCAGGAATTTTTTCAAATCAAACTGGCGGAGCAGAATTGTTTTATGTCGGTACTCCACAGAACTCTAGTTCAAGTCCAATGAATCAAATAAGCCAAAGTAATGCTTATTCAGAGTATGGATGGTATGGATTAAAACCAACAAACTTTACAGATAATTTTGATATTGTTAGTATTACACACAGCACACCTAGCGCAGGGTTTGCCACAGCAGTTATAACATCAGCTGCACAACCATTTAATGTTGGTGATTTTTTAGGTATTAACGATACAAGTCATTATAATAATGGTATTAATGGCAACTACACGTATGCTACATCAGTTACTAACAATAATGACGGTACATGGTCTGTAGTTTTTGCTTCCACTAACACGCATGACGACGGCGCCGGCGGTTTTATGAGTGCCGATCTTGGCTATGACTGTTTTATGTTTGCCATTGCGGATGATGCTGAACCAATATTACCATTGGGAGAAAGCAGCCCTGGCGGCAACGGAACACTTTATACAGGTGTAGCGCAGGATTTTGAATGTTATTGTGATGATTCTACAACCGAAACAACTATCGTTCCTATAAATTTCTTCGCAGCCATAGCCCAAGTTTTACAAGCAAACGATATAAGCACTAGTGGTGACTTGCCTCCAGGGGGTGATTCGTTTTATATCACTCGATGCCAAGATAGTTTTGGAATATTTCCTAACTACTTGTACAGCTACTAATAATTAAGGAATAATCATGTCACAATACGCAGGTAATTTATACAATCAAACTAACGCAAGAGAAGTTGCTGTTAACACACAAAAAGCTAGTCCAAGCAGTTTGTTTGGTACACGTAATTTAAAATTTTATAGTCTATTAGTAGATTTTAACTTGTATGGAGATATTGGTAATCCAATAGATGATCAATATCCTATTACCAGTATAGTAGGTGATGGTACCACAGTTACTATTACGTTGGCTAATCCTATTAGCGAACTAGAAACTATTGTCCCAGGTGAAAGTAAATTTTTTATATTTGATGAAGCCTACAACATAGACACTAGTGGATTCTACGGAGAGCATGTAATCAGCGCCTACACCAGCAACACAATAAGTTTTGCTTGGTATTATGTGGGAACTTACACATATTCTAGTGGCCCACAACCTTTATTACAACTAGCAAGATACAATGAAGCAGATAGTTTTTATGGTTATCTAGTTCGTGCTATACAAAAAGTAGCAGAAGTCTACTATCTAGGTCGTCCATTTCCATCGTTGGCTACTGGCGTTTATAACTTGAACGCAGAGTATTATGGACCTGTATCATTTGTGTTTGGCATTGCCAACGACACAGTAGAAAATGGCAACGACTACGGAGCAGACGCACAATTAGGTACAGAAGAAGATGGCTATAACTATCCATCGGGTAACCAATATCCAGGTACAACTTTTTCTGATTTAAACAGCAGCGGTACAAACCAAGGCACAGCTGACATCCTACAAGCATTGACCGAAATGCTATATCAATTTGGTTTTGGATACAATACTGATGGATGGTATTTGAACTATCTAGATGACTTAGGTTGGGGATTCCTTCCAGGACTAAGTGTTGGCAATGCAGCATAACAATAAAAACAGATCAAGGAAATATTATGGCACATCCACAAACAATGACTCCTAGTAGAGTAGCATTATTAAGAGCTAATGGTAAAACTCTTTTAGATACAGCACATGCTAGCAAGTTATCTTTTAGAACTAAATTAAGTATGCCAGGCGGCGCTTATGTACCTGCGGCTCTTCATAAATTAGCCACTACAACTCCAACAGCCGAACAATTGGCATTAAGAACAAAAGCTGGATTAGGTAGAAAATAATGAGAGAATATGTCATTGTCGCTAAGAGCGAAGCAGATATTGACAGTCTACATGCTGAACTAGTAGCTAACGGCACTCCCGTAGCTGACCTAGTTCCGTTGAACGAACTAACTTACCATTATATGCTAACCGATGAGGAAGCGGCTAAATTAGCCACGGATTCTCGTGTTGATGCTATACATTATAAATTACCAGACAATGTTATTCGTCTACACGATGTAGTAGAAACTCTACGTGCTTACAACAACACAGCTGGCAACTTTGCTCGTCGTGCTACGAACCCAGACTTGTACAATGTCAACTGGGGCCTACGCCGTGCTACATTGAACACTGCTGAAAGTACAGTAGGTACAACTTATTCTGCCGCCCGAGATGGTACAGGTGTTGATATTGTTATCATGGACGATGGTGTACAGTCAGGACATCCAGAATTCGACGGTAGACTACAAACTGGTTTTGATTGGTATGCAGGCGCCGGAGTAGCAGGAACAATGCCCGCAGGCTTTTATGATTACAGTATCTACGGTGAAGCAGAACACGGAACTCACGTGGCTGGCATAGCTGCAGGTAAGACCTATGGTGCAGCTAAAGGTGCTAACATCTATAGCCTACGCATTTTTGATAATACAACTAGCGGTCCAGCTAAGAGCTTTGATCCATATACAGCATTTGATTTATTGCGTCTATGGCATTTACGTAAGATTGCTCAAGGTAATCATCGTCCAACTATTGTTAATATGAGTTGGGGTTATGTTTGGTACTACAGTGAAAATCCAAATCGTACCAATCAAAAAGTTATTAATAAAATTGTCTATGAAGGCACTACAACCAATTATCCAAGCTATACAGCCTATGTACCTAGCAAAGGTATGGTAGGTCCCGAGCATTGTGTTATCGATGGCGCAACTGAAACACGTATAGCACAAGGTCAAGCCGCTGGTATTATCTATGTAACAGCCGCTGGTAACTATGGACATAAGATTGATGTATCAGGCGGCCCAGACTACAACAACTATTACACACTACCATTCAGTGGTGCCATTGCTCCAGCTAATACACCAATTTACTATCACCGTGGCGGAAGCCCAGGCGGTACAGTTCGTGTAAGTGCCGCAGACAGTGCTACCGTTCGTAGTGGAACTAGTTACTTAGAACAGCTGGCCTACTACAGTGAACGTGGCCCAGGATGTGACGTTATCAGTCCAGGCACTGATATCACATCAAGCACAAGTAATGCGAGTAGTTTTAGTCCATTTAATTATGTATTTGGTACACAAAGTCAAAGTACAACTTATAAGGCTTGTAAGATTGCTGGAACCAGTATGGCAACTCCAAATGTAACTGGAGTAATTGCCCTGTACTTACAGGCTAACCCCACAGCTACACCAGCACAAGTTCGAGCATGGGTCACAGCACAGGCCAAGTCCAGTCAAGTATATAATCCTACTACTAGTACTAATGCTTGGTCAAACAGCACAGCATTGTTAGGAGCACCTAACAAGTTCTTGTACAATCCCTATCACGGTGGCTATTCTGGAGCATAAGCTACGATAAATATCGTATGTTCGAAAGCTATCAACTAAGACTCGACTGGAGTCAAGACCTTCCACGCTATTGGTGTGACAACAGTCCGTTCAAAACACATTTCTTAAATGCACAAAGCATTGTGTTTCCTTCAGCTGAACGATTCTTTATATCTACTGTAAAACAACATAGAGAGAATGTCACTGATCCGGTATTAAAGGCTGAAGTCGCTGAGTTTGTCAAACAAGAAATATGGCATACCTACGCCCATGAACAATACAACAAGTGGTTAGACAACCAAGGATTTCCTGCTGGTGATATGGCCCACGCAAGTGACCGTAGATTTGAATGGATAAAGAAAACATTTAGTCCACGATCACAGTTAGCTATCACTGTGGCTTGTGAACACATCACTGCGTTGACTGGGGCTCATTCATTACAAAATCGATCATTCTTAAAACGAATGGATCCGCACTTTGAAAATATATGGAGATGGCACAGTATTGAGGAAGTGGAACATAAATCAGTTACCATGGATGTATATCGAACTATAAATGGCAAAACGATCCGTAGACAACTGGCATTGATATTTGCTATAATGCTGTATGTGTGGAGTGTTGGTAAAACAACAGTTCAGTTGTTACATGCTGATAAACAGCTATGGAAACTTCAAACAGCTATAGATGCTTGGCAGATGTTATTTGCCCCCAAGGGTGTAATTAGAGAAACATGGATCAAAGTGTTACATTTTTTCCGTAAAGATTTTCATCCCACGGACCACGATGACACTCAATTAATGAATTTTAGAAAAACATGAAAGATATTACACAACAAGTTATTGCTATAATAGCAGATGAGTTACGGTTAAAACTTGAAGCTGTTACCGTTGACAAATTACTCAAAGATGATCTAGGTGTAGAAAGTTTAGATGCACTGGAAATACTTATTGCTTTGGAAGATGGTTTCAAAATAGTATATCCAGAAGACAGCCACGAACACATTAAAACAGTTCAAGATGTTATAGATATTACTCGCAAGTTGGTTAAGTAATGTATGAACTACAAGTTATACACATTGGTGGATATAACCCACACTGGACAAACTAGAGCCGACCCAGGTAAGGAAACACTACGTTGGAAGGAACAGAACTTTCAAACTGTACTACAGACCCTGGGCATTAGAGCCAACGTGACATTTACACAAAGTCCAGTAGTAGTAGAGTTAAAGGGCAGTTTGGTTGGATTTGATACCGAAGAGCCTATACGTGTATGGCGCTTTGACTTTACCACAGACAGAGACTTGCTGTATGAGCGTGAGGGCGATCCTGTAGCGTTTCTAAAAGATGACTTTCATCTAGTGCCCTACATTGACGGCTTGGACGAACTGATGGATCAAAAATACGCAGTTTTCAACACAGCTGACCCAGGCAAGAACATAACATTCTTCGCTAAATAAAACATAGTATTATTACTGACTGCTTTATAGTAAATAAAGTTGTAGGCAAACAATCATTAACTAGGCACTTATACATTTGTTAGGCACATGCTCATATCAGGGCAGAACTTAAACTTTTAATGGAGAGCCTAGATGGCCCGCACAGCGACAAAGACAACCGAAGCAGTTTCACAATTGGCCACGCTACCTGAGCGAGTGGCAGTAGTTGAAACCAAAGTACATCAGATTGAAGAAAAGATTGACGACCTCAAATCGGATGTCAAGGACATGCACGACTGTTTGGATAACACACGCGATTTGCTAGCAGACAAGCTCAGAGCCATGAGCGAAGAATCTACTAAACAGCACGACGAACTAGCTGGCAAAATCAAAGAACTACAATCAGTAAAAGACAAATGGGTCAAGTATTCATTAGCTGCAATGGCATTTGCTGTAGGAGCAGGCTGGATAAACACTATGAATCTTCCACACATATTAAAGTTCCTAGGCATCTAATTCAGTTAAATACTGAATGAACTTAGCAGAATTAATCGATCCAAATCCTCATCATCATGAGCTGAACCCGGCTATTTGGGAAGACAACTCTATGCGTACAGAAGTGCGCCATCAATTATTAAAAATAGCCAAGAACTTTATTGAGTTTCTTGAAATACCTAATCTTAAACTTAAAGATGTAACACTTAGCGGTTCAAGTGCTGGCTATAATTATAGCGAGTATAGTGATATAGATTTACATCTTGTAGTTAACAGCAACGAATTATTTACAGCACAAAAAATACAATACAATAATACTTACGATTTAAAGATTAAAGGCATACCAGTAGAACTATATGTACAACCTGTAAGCCAAGTACACCATAGCGCAGGTATCTACAGCGTATTGGATAATAAGTGGATTACAGAACCTAAGCACGAAGAGCCCACAGTTCCAGTCAAAGATATCAAAGCCAAAGCACGTAATTATTCAGGGCAGATTAATAGTGCTATACGTAGCGGAGATCTGGATAAATGTAAACAAGCTATGGATGACTTAAAAAGATTGCGTAAAGCAGGACTAGAAGCAAACGGCGAGCAAAGCGTTGAAAACCTAGCTTTCAAGTTGCTTAGAGCTAGGGGACAGATTGAAAAATTGCGTAAATATATTAACAAATTAGAGAGTGCTGAATTAAGCCTCGGAGAACACAATGAAAATTAAAGACATAACATTTCGCGAAGACGCCAAAGTAACAGCAGTTGATCCTGGAAAAAAGACAGTAACATATACTGACACTTCAACTAACATTAGTACTACTGTACCAGACACAATGGCTAAACCAACTCCAGACGGAGCTGTGGCTGTTGATACAAAAGCTGTAGCAGATGCTGGCGCAGGAGAAGTGCCTAAAGTAACAGTGGGTGCTAATGTTAAAGATCTTAATGCATCTGAATCTCAAGGAGATGATCCGGAGAATAAACATTATCATGATTGGTTACACAGCGAACACAGCCCATATAGTGATGAAGCAGGAGATGAAGATGCTGTGTTTCAAAAAGCCATACATTTCTTACACAAACACGGCGTACATCCTGGAGATATAGAATATCATGCACATCATATGACTAAAAAGTTTCTTGACGAAATTGATGAAACACACCAAGATCTAGTTAGTCAAGGCGATCATGATGTCGGCGGAGATGCTAGTGATAACTATATTGATCAAGTAGTCGATAAGGGTTACGAACGTGCTAACCGTGGACCTAGTACAGGATCTGTTAGTACTATCAGTGAAAAGAAACTTAAAGAGTCAGATGAACTTTATAAATGGCTTACAATAGCAGGAATAAAATGAAAGTTAATGAATTAATTTCAAGTTTTGAAATTTGGACCACTAATGAGGAATCTGAGTTATTAAAAAAACTTAAAAATCCTGTTAGAATAAGTCAACTTAGCGAACACGATCAATTCAGAGTCCAGGCCATGATTCGTAAAAGTTTGATAACTAAAATAGGAATGAAAGATCCTATGGTAGTTGCAAATGAAAAAACAAAATAAATCAAAACCCAAAGCTGTAAAAGAGCTGGCTAGTCAGTTTGAAGAAGAATTAAACAAGTCACTACCTATAAGCGTGTTGCCCGACGGTAGCATATCTTACAAAGAGTTTAATATCAAACGTAATGATATAGGCAATTGGGTTATCTACAATAAAAACAGTCGTGTAATTATAGAAGAATTTTATCTTAAAACTACAGCTCTAATGGCGGCAAAAGCCTATAGCAAAGTAAATTTGAATAAGTTCTTTGAAATTAAGCATTTAGACAACAAATATTGGGCTAGCTACAGCGACAATCAGATATACAAACACAACATCAAAAAAGCCAAAGATTACGAAAAATATCTGGTTTTATTGAATAGAATAGAGTACAGTCAAGAACGTGCCGACTATTTCAAGGACAAGATTTCCACGATGTTTAAGTGGAGTTTCGTATAAATACATACAATAGAAGCTTAGGGATACCACCATGCAAATTAGAGAAATTTCAAAACAAGTAACAGCTAAGGCATTAAACGAAAGCCTAGCAAAGAAGTTCGGATATAAATTGAACTTAGAGCAATTTACCACGGAACAGCTAGAGGATGCACGTAATAAACTACGTACAAAAATTAGCCAGTTTGAAGTTAGCGAAAGCTACGAAGGTATGCAAAAGAACACAGATTATCAAAAAACTCGTGCTATGCTAGATTGCGTAAATCAGGAAATTATGGAACGTGAAATGCAACCTGAAGACAAGGCCAAAGAGAAAACATTGAAGAAAAAGTTTGACAAATCAGATATGAAGGCCAATATGAAAAAACAGTATGGTGAAACTAAAGGTAAAGAAATTTATTTTGCTAGCATTCGTAAAAAGGCTATGGATCATAGCGTTCCTGAAAGCTGGATCGATTCAGCTATTGAACGTATCGAATTAGGCGAAACAGATCAACAAGAACTAAAAGCAGAATTAACAACAAGATATGATCTAAAAGAAAGTGTGGCACGCCACATTGTATATCTCGCAGAAGGCGAAGAAGAAAAAGCCAAAGTAATTATGGCTACTAAAGATATGGTTGACCAAGTTACTGGTTGGCTAGAAGATACAGCTACATTAAAAGCTGAACAGCTTTTAGAATTAATGGACTCTATAAGAGAAACACTAGGAAGCGATGTTGCTTCTAAATATGAACAGGCAGTTAAGCCAGCACTAGAATCTGTTTACACAGCATTAGAATCAAGTCGTCAAGGTCTACAAACTGGTCTAGCATTAGTATCAGGCGGTGAAGCACCAACAATGGGTGCTGAGCCAGCTATGGGCGGTGCAGAAGGCGAGATGGGTGCTCCAGAGATGGGTGCTCCAGAGATGGGTGCTCCAGAAGACATGGCAGCTGGCCCAGCTCCAGAAGCCGCAGGCAGAGAAAAACGTGAAAGCGTCGACTATAGTCGTCGACTAGGCATGTTATTAGCTTCAAAAAAAAAGTAATTCAAACAATCCGTGAAAGTGTAGACCCCTTAGTTTTAACACTAAGGGCTTTACAAGCCGATGCTAATAACAAGCATATTCAGGCTCCACTAACGTGGGATGCAATCAATCAACTAGGTAAGGAATATGGTAGTCCAGATATCGACTACGATCGCTTTGCCGCACGTTGGGATTCAGATCCTGTTCTAAAAAAATTAGTCAGTCGTTTTGACGGCCACGGTGTAGTTGTTTCTACAGATGAGCAGGAACCAAAACCTGAGCAAGGCGAACCAAAACCTGAGTTAATCGACAAAGCCGCGATGAACGCTACAAAACGAGCAATGAAATAATTGACCTTTAGGATCTAAGACTATATAATTGTCCTATGACCCTACTCAAAGAAAGATTTAACTACACACCTATAAGTAGAGAAAGTGTAGAAGGCAAGCGTTTATATGCAACACCAGATGGCAGTAAAGTTCCTAGCGTTACTACCATTCTTGACAAAACAAAACCCAAAGAAAAGATGGAAGCCTTAATGGCTTGGAAACGTCGAGTGGGCGAAGTTAAAGCACAAGAAATTGTAACTGAAGCTGCAGGACGTGGTACACGTATGCACAAGTTCTTAGAGGACTATGTTAAAACAGGTGCTATACAACCTCCAGGAACTAATCCTTATAGTAAACAAAGTCATGCTATGGCTCAAGTTGTTATATCACAGGGCTTATGTAATGTAAACGAAATCTGGGGGGTAGAAGTTCCGTTATATTATCCAGGATTATATGCAGGGACAACTGACGGTTGCGGTTTACATTTAAACGATGAATCCATTATTGACTACAAACAAACTAACAAGCCCAAGAAAGAAGAGTGGATTGAAGATTATTATCTACAGCTAACAGCTTATGCACTGGCCCATAATGAAGTACATGGAACTAACATACACAAGGGCGTGGTCCTAATGTGCGTTAGCCCTAAGATGAACGAAAAATTGGAAATGATTGATGTGCCCGTATATCAAGAGTTTATTCTAAAACCCCAAGATTTCAGCTACTGGGAAGGCAAGTGGTGGGATAGGGTCGAGCAATACTACGCTCTAACTTGATAAATAAAACAAACGGAGATTGACGATGTCACTAATTACCCCATTCGAAAGAGTTAACGGCTCAAACACCAAAGCAGGAACACTTTATACCCCAAATTGTTCTTTGTACAATATCTATGTTATTAACAGCTCAGATTCAGCTGTAGATTTAACTGCCCAAGACAGCTACGGCAGCGATGCTAAAGTAGATGGCGTTATTGAAGCCATTGTAAAAGAGATTAATCCATTAGCTTATTTTACTAGTACTAGTGGTAGCAAGAATATTATTTCTGTAGTACTAGACGTGCGTTTTGACGAAGGAATTGTTAGCCCGACTACAGTTGCCGCTGAATTAACTAAAGTTGTTCAACGTTTGAGTCCGGTTAATACATACGGTTCAGACACTCCAACATCAGTTAATATTGCACATTCAGTTGTGTGGCCAGCTACATCAATGACATTTGGCGATAGCAAACCCTAATATTATTAACTCAAATATAAGCCCTAGTTTATCTAGGGCTTTTTTGTCTCCAACAAGTCATAAATATACGATAAGAGGATCTTTCGATGGCCGTTTATCAAATTTCAAGAATTCAAATACGTCGCGGACAAGCGAATCAAGGTACAGGGCTACCACAGTTAGCATCCGGCGAAATGGCTTGGGCAATAGATACCCAGGAATTATACATTGGTAACGGCTCTGTCGGTGAAGGCGCACCAGCCGTTGGCAATACCAAAATACTGACAACTAATGATTTATCTAGCCAAGCAGGGTTAATTAACTCTATTTTTTACACATACAAAGTTGATGATTCTACTATTCAAACTAGTACTATTTCTGGACAAGTTGTACAACGATCAATACAAAAGCGTCTCGACGACAATGTAAACACCAATGACTTTGGTGTTGTCATTACTTCTAATATACAACCTGATGTGGATGCTACAAACAGTTTGCAACATACCATAAATGAATTGTATAGAAACAGCACAAAGGCCAGCGATGTTGATAATTATGGTCAATCAACACATGATGCGGTAGCTAGACGTGTAGTGTTAACTATCCCTCCTGGTATTTACAATACTAATCGCACACTTTATATTCCTAGTTATACTACTATTGTCGGTGCTGGTTCAGATAAAACAATTATCAAATATAACCCTACAGTCACTTTCACTGGCCTAACTACACAAGACAATTATCCTATTATTACATTCTTTGATGTAACAAATGTTACTACAAATTTGGCAGGATCATCAGCTATAGGTAATGCGTATATACCAGGAGGCAATGCTGTAGCAACTAGCATATCATTGGCTAACAGTTATATTTCTGGAATAACATTACATGTTGGTGCTTTGGATTTAGGAACCATTGAACCAGGACAAATTTTGTTTGGACCTGGAATATTTCCCAATACATATATTGTACAAAATATTGATGGATTAGGTTCTGGAAGTACATGGCAAATTGCCTGTCCCACCCATACCTACAACACTCCGACAGCAAGTGGAACTATTATAGGTACTGGTATAATTTTATCATCTACATTTACTGGATCTATTGTAGCTGGTATTTCTAATGGTTTACTAACTGTATCTGCAACAATTTCTGGATCAGTTGTAGCAGGACAACTGTTGTCGGGAACTGGTGTGCCTGCAAACACTTACATTTTAGCTTCAATTACATCTAATACATTTTTAGTTAGTACAAATCAAGCCGTGGCATCAACTGTTATTACCGGAACAGGCGCCATTTCGTTAACAAACACAGGAACAAGTCCAATAGGTGCTGGAACAGGAATATCTTTAGAATTGGCATTAACTGGTGCAGCTATACAAACTGTAACAGATATATCAACATTTGGATTCAATACAACCAATAACGATCCTGCGGCTCAAGGAGCGTTAAATCAAGAAGGTGTGCCTACATCGTCCAACCATGCTAGACATATTCACTTAAAAGGTTTAACAATTCAAGTTACTACTGGCGATAACACCGCGTTGGAATTGAATTCAACTAGTGATAGTTTGTTTGAAGATATCAAATTAATCGGTGGGCCTAGTTATCCTGTATTCAATACTGTATCTACAGGTATTGCATTAAATTCCAAAAATGCTGTGCTAACACAAAATAACATATTCAGAGATGTTATCCTTAACAACTTTACATTTGGTGTATACTCTTCAGGAGCTTCAAATAGCAATGTGTTTGAAAATCCATACGTCGACGGTGTTTACATGGGGTTTGTGTTAGGTTATAATTATACTTCGCAATTTAATCACACTAGTGATCAATTAACTGTAGGATCAGATAACAAAAATCAAATTATTAATGGAAATTTTAATAATGTTAGAAGACAAGCTGTGTTGATTGGTACTGGCACTGGTAATACTGTAGCTAATACTAAATTATATAATGTAGGTAATGATGGAGGCACAAATTCGTTGTACCCACAAATTTATTGTTTTACCAATAATAATTCTGTAACCAACGTTTATTCTGATAGAACAGCTGCATCATTCGATTCAACTAACTTAACATCTTTTCCATATATTCCAGAAGTTGGAGGAAACGTTACATATAAAACTATTGGGTTTGAACAAATTTCAGGATTGGTATGTACAACAAGCCCATCAAACATTGGTCCTCAATTTGTTTTTAGACTACCAGTATGCACAGATGAATTAGGTGAAACAATTGGTAATGCAGTATACAATATCGACTATACTTATAATAGTACCGTAGGATCGTATGTACGTAAAGGTACAATTACAATTTCTGCTACATTTTCACCAGGCTCACCATTTAGTGTAAACCATCCAATTCAACTAAGTGATGGATATAATTTTGCTGGTAGCGATGGAACACTTGGTGATGGCTCGCAAACATCTGTGGCGTTAGATTTCTCTGCTCAATACTTAGATGCAAGCGGCAGCTCGTATTCAGATAGTAGTGTGGGTCTGCCTACTTCAATTGGAATATTTTACACAAATAAATTACCTAACGAAAGAGGACAATTGAGTTATTCATACACAGCTTCTTTCTCACAACCAAACTGATAGACAATTTCTTAAAATACGCATATAATTTCAATTGCGATGAAGATATTGTCTCTCGGTTTGAAAAATCCTAGCAAAAACCCCCTTAAACCTTTGACTGCGAATAAGTTTTGTCGGTCATTTTGCTGCCACTAAATACTTCCTAAAACGATATAATATATTACACCCAATAACAATTTAAAGAAAGAGCGATGACCAAGATCACAGTAATTAAAAGAAGCGGAAACAGAGAGCCACTAGCCGTAGAAAAGTGGCAAGCACAAATTGCCAAAGTGTGTAAAGGTATAGCAGATGTTAGTCAATCAATGATCGAAATCAAAAGTCAACCGCACTTTTACGATGGCATTACAACCAGTGAAATTGACAACATCACATTACGTGCTGTAGTAGACTTAATTGATGTAGAATCTAATCCAGACGTTGGACACACTAACTATCAATATGTAGCAGGCAAACAGAGACTTTCAATGCTACGTAAAGACGTGTATGGAGATTACGAAGTTCCACACCTTTACACTATCATTAAGAAAAATGTTGAAGTCGGTTTGTACACTCCAGAACTACTTGAATGGTACACAGAAGATGACTGGAACCGTATGAATGACATGCTGGATCACGAAAAAGATGAACAGTATGGATATGCAGCCATCGAGCAGTTGATAGAAAAATATTTGGTACGCAATCGTGCAACAAAGGAAATTTATGAAACTCCACAGATTAGATATATTGTGGCAGCAGCTACAGTCTTCCATCGGGAAGAACCCAACAGCGCAAGGATGCGTTACATTAAAGAATACTATCAAGCGGCATCCGATGGTTTGTTTACTCTTGCTACACCTGTCTTGGCTGGGCTTGGCACTCCGACTAAACAGTTTTCTAGTTGTGTGCTTATCCGCAGTGACGACGATTTGGATAGCATATTTGCTAGTGGGGAGATGATGGCCAAGTATGCCAGTAAACGTGCTGGCATCGGTTTAGAAATTGGTCGCTTACGTCCACTAGGATCACCAATTCGCGGTGGCGAAATCATGCATACTGGTATGATACCATTCTTAAAAAAGTGGTTCGGAGATTTGCGCAGTTGTAGTCAAGGAGGTATTCGTAATGCAAGTGCTACTGTATTTTATCCCATTTGGCATCATCAGTTTGATGACCTTATTGTTCTTAAGAACAACCAAGGTACAGAGGAAACTCGAGTCAGACACATGGACTATGGAGTTGTCCTTAGCAAATTCTTTTGGAGACGATTCAAGAACAAAGAAAATATCACGTTCTTTGATCCGAATGAAGTACCCGACTTATATGAAGCCTTTTATCGTAACACAGAGAAATTTGAAGAACTGTATGTAGCCTACGAAAATCGTACAGACTTACGTAAGAAAGTTATGAGCGCAGAAGAAGTATTCAAGTCAGGCATACTTAAAGAGCGTACAGACACTGGTCGTATCTATCTAGTGTTTATCGACAACGTACAGAATCAAGGTCCGTTTGATCCTGAGTATCATACCATCTATCAGTCAAATTTATGTTGCGAGATCCTTTTGCCTACAAAAAGTTTCAAACGTCTGGATGACGCTGAAGGTCGCATAGCGTTATGTACACTGGGATCCATCAACTGGGGAGCCTTCCGTAATCCAGAAGACATGCGTCGTGCTTGCCGTATTCTACAGCGTAGCCTATGTAACATTCTTGATTACCAAGACTTCCTATCAATCCAGAGCAAGTTATCCAACGATGAAATACAGCCCCTGGGCATTGGTGTTACTAACCTAGCCTACTGGCATGCCAAACGTGGATTGAAGTATGGAGAAAAGGATGCACTACAAGATGTTAAATCTTGGATGGAGCATCAAGCCTATTACTTGACAGAAGCTACTGTTGAGTTGGCCAAAGAACGCGGGGCGTGCTTACATAGTAGTCAGACACGCTACGGCCAGGGGATCTTCCCCTGGGAACTACGAGCTGAAGGTGCTAATGAACTAGCAGACTTCACACCTGAACTTGACTGGGAAACCTTACGTACTAATATGAAACAGTATGGAGTTCGCAATGCAACCTTAATGGCCATTGCCCCAGTCGAAAGCAGTAGTGTTGTTATAAACAGCACTAATGGAATTGAGTTGCCCATGAGTTTGATCAGTACTAAGGAAAGCAAAGCAGGATCATTTACACAAGTGGTTCCTGAATATCATAAACTTAAAAACAAGTACCAACTTATGTGGGAACAGAAAGACTGTGATGGTTACCTAAAGACAGCGGCAGTGCTTGCGGCCTATGTGGACCAGGCTATTTCTGTGAATACTTTTTATAACCCCAAACATTTTGCGGATCGTAAAGTTCCAACTACATTGATTGCCAAGAACTTGATGCAAGCACACATGTGGGGGATCAAGACCTTCTATTATAGCCTTGTAAATAAAGCAGGTAGTAAGGCAGATGATGAGATTGCTCCAGATATGCCACTTGAACACATTAATTTTGACGACGAAGAGGGATGCGAAAGTTGCAAATTGTAGAATGGAAAGAACTAAAGGAAGCAATATGAATTTATCTGATACAGTTGAAATAAATTACAAAGTAACTTGTGTGTATGATGATATGACTGTTATTATGGAAAACGGAAAAGAAATATCTTGCACTTATCAAGATAACAGAATTAAAATTGACTACTACAGTCCAACTTTTTACCCAGGAACAAAATAAATGTCAAAAGCACAATATAACCTACAGACAAAGACAGACTATTTGAATCGCAAGATGTTTCTGGATCCAGCAGGTCCAGTCACAATACAGAGATTTGAGGAGACTAAATATCGTAAGATTGCAGACTTTGAAGCGACAGCCCGAGGCTTCTTCTGGCAACCCGAAGAGATTAGTCTTAGTAAAGACGCTAATGATTTTAAGGATGCGAGCGATGCGATTAAACATATTTTCACCAGCAATTTATTACGTCAAACAGCACTTGATAGTCTTCAAGGTCGTGGACCAACGCAGGTATTTACTCCAGTGTGTTCCTTACCAGAAGTCGAAGCTCTTATGTACAACTGGGGTTTCTTTGAAACAAACATCCACAGCAAGAGCTACAGTCACATAATCCGTAACATCTATAATGTGCCCAAAGATGTGTTCAACACTATCCATGATACAGAAGAGATTGTAAGCATGGCATCCAGTGTAGGCAACTACTACGATGCCCTTCATGTTATCAACTGTCGCAAGGAAGCCGGAGAAAAAATCAATGAACAAACACATATTAAAGCCATTTGGTTGGCTCTTAATGCTAGTTACGCCCTCGAAGCCTTCCGCTTCATGGTATCATTTGCAACTTCTCTCGCTATGGTAGAAAACAAGATTTTTATTGGTAATGGCAACATTATCAGTTTGATTCTACAGGACGAATTGCTACACAAAGGTTGGACAGCCTATTTGATCAATCAAGTGGTCAAAGAAGATTCAAGATTTGCTGAAGCTAAACTGGAATGTGAAGCTGAAGTTTATAACTTATACCTGGACGTTATACGTGAAGAAAAAGAATGGTCAGACTACTTGTTCAAGAAAGGTCCAGTAATTGGTTTGAACTCTAACATTCTTAAAGACTTTGTGGACTACACCGCAGTTTCTGCACTTAAAGATATTGGTATTAAGTACCAACAAGCCGCACCTCGTAGCACACCTATTCCGTGGTTCAACAAACATGTTGATACTAGTAAAAAACAAACAGCACTACAAGAAAGTGAATCAACAAATTACGTTATTGGCATAATGAGTGAAGGTATTGACTACGATGCCTTACCTGCGTTATAATAGTAAAAAGGAAAGAATATGAAAGCAGTGGTATGGAGCAAAAATGCCTGTCCATTTTGTGTACAGGCCAAAGCCTTATTAGAAATGAAAGGCATTGAATTCGAAGAAAGAAATGTTCAAGAAGATTGGACCAAAGAACAGCTATTAGAAGCAGTACCAACAGCCAGAACTTTGCCGCAGATATTTTTAGACGATAATTATATAGGCGGGTTCACTGAACTCAAGAAACATTTTGAAAAGGTATAACATGTTAATTAATAAAGGTATCGCCGAGGGCGAAGTAGTTACAATCAAAACAACAGCTGGTGAAGAAATTGTAGCCAAATTAGTCGAAGACGGTGTATTAGGTGTTCGAGTTAAGAAACCATTATGTTTGACAGCAACCAAAGATGGCATTGGTCTAGTACCATTTTTGTTTACCACAGATCCGGATGCAGAAGTTACTATAAATAGAAGTACAGTAATGGTTCTAGCACCTACTATCAAAGATGCCGCAGATCGTTACACTGAACAAACAACAGGGATCAAACTAGCATAATGCCAGCCGTAGCAAGACAAGGCGATCCAACAACCACTGGACATGGTTGTGATGCAACTACGACTATAACTGGTCCGACAGGTGCCGGATCCAAAGTATTTGCCAATGGCATTCCTATTGAGTGCATTGGCAATCCCACGTCTCCCCATACTATTAAAAGTGGCAAGGTATGCGTACCCCATAGTGCGGCAATAAATGCCGGATCGGGAAATGTGTTTGTAGGCGGTATTGGAGTAGCCAGAGTAGGCGATAGTACAGACGGCGGTGCTATCACAGCCGGCAGTCCAAATGTTTTTGCCGATTAACTAGACATTTATTTTTAACCCCTGTACACTAGGTATAAGTACTTGGTACTTGCCTAAAGGAGAATTAAATGGCTACAAACAAATACGCAGAATTCACTGCAATCATCGAAGCAATGGAATCAGACTTCGAAAAATTCTATGACAAAGAAGTAGGTGCCGCTGGTACTCGTGTTCGTAAACATTGTCAAGATTTGGCTAAATTGTGTAAAGAAACACGCAACGACGTTACAGCAGTTAAAAATGCTCGTAAAGAAGCCAAATAAGTCAACTAAATATTAGTCTAAGGCGTTATATTAGTATACGCTAAGGAGTATATTATGAAAAAGATAGTTTTTGCTTTATCATTGTTAGCATTAGTTGGATCGGCAACAGCTCAAGCACACGAAGGATTTAGATATCGTGGCGGTTGTTGCTATCACGGTGGCGGATATGGTATGGGTTGGGTCGCTCCAGCTGTAATTGGTGGAGTGATTGGTTATGAAATCGCCCAACCTCGTACAGTAGTTGTTGAACAACCTCCAATTGTTTATACACAACCTCAACCTTACGTCCAAGCACCTCCTCCAGGATACCATTGGCAACAAATGATTGACCCCCAGACCAATACTCAAAAAATTGTATTGGTACCAAACTAATGGCCTATTCAGATAAGGTTATCGACCATTATGAAAATCCAAGAAACGTAGGATCGTTTGATAAGAATGATCCTACTGTGGGTACTGGTATGGTCGGCGCTCCGGCTTGTGGTGATGTAATGAAACTACAGATAAAGGTAGATGAAGATGGTATTATTAGAGATGCTCGTTTCAAGACATACGGATGCGGTTCAGCAATAGCGTCAAGTTCATTGGTTACTGAATGGGTTAAAGGTATGCATATTGATGATGCTGTTAACCTTAAAAATTCCCAAATTGCCGAAGAGCTAGCATTGCCTCCAGTCAAGATACATTGTTCAATACTTGCTGAAGACGCAATCAAGGCAGCCATAAATGATTATCGTAACAGACACAGCCAGTAAAAAAATCAAACAAAATTTGGAACGCAGAGGCAAAGGTGTTGGCATTCGCATAGGTGTAAGAACCACAGGTTGTAGTGGCCTGGCTTATGTGTTAGAATATGTGGACAAGTATGACGGAGAAGAAGGCATAATCAATTATGCCCAAAACGATTTCTGTGTACTAGTCAGTTTGAAAGATGAGCCTTACCTAGCAGGCTTAACAATGGATTGGGTCCGCAATGGACTCAACGAAGGATTCGAGTTTACCAACCCAAATTCTCGAGGCGAATGTGGATGCGGTGAAAGTTTTCGAGTATGATTGAATCTTTATTTTCAACTCCGTTCTTTTTACATCAACTCTCAGGTGACACTTTAGACAAAGTGCAAACAGAGATCTCACAAGCACTACCTGAAATTAGAAAATCTAATTTACAACAACCTTGGGGCGATGATACTTATACTACATTTACATATGGCAAAAATACTACTAATGATTTAGTTAAATTCAAATTAAATTTATTAATTGAAGAAATAAAATGGGCTAGTTTAAAATATGCACAAGATTTAGGATACGGAGATCCTAAATTTGTATTGGACGAATCTTGGTTTAATTTTAGTAACTATGGAGGCTACCAATATGATCATGCTCATACTCCTGCCAGGGTTTCTGGAATTTACTATTACCAAACAAATGGAAAAGATGGAGGAACTAGATTTCGACATCCTGCACCAATGTCACAACATTCAGGATTTCCATTTGATAAACTTCCTATAGAAACTGGCGTATCAAATCCAACAGTTGGAAAAATATTATTATTTCCAAGTTGGGTAGTACATAGGGTAGACCGCAATACTACTCAAAATGAACGAATTACTGTAGCATTCAATTTATATTGACAATAATAATATAATCTAGTATAATACTAGTATTGTTATAACTTTTGGAGAATATTTTGAGTATGCACCTATTGCCGCCTATGTATTCAACTACAGGCAAGAAGAAAGGCAAGAAGAAATTTGCTTCAGCAGAACATGCTAGAAAGGCTAGAGAATTGGACGAGTCGTGGAAAGAGCTTCAAAAGAAATGGGGCATAGAAGCAGAAGAAAAGAAACGTGCTCGAGCTATGAGTGCTCCTAGTTTAAGCGGTAACTACAGTTTGGCTATTCCCGAAGGCCGAAACACAACCGCCCATCTCAAAAGCAGAGGTGATTATACCGGTAATGCAACCCTGGCACCAGCTAAGGTTTATACTGGTACAAAGGTAAAAGGCATCGCAACCATGCATAAGAGCAATGCAGTGCCGGTTTTTAGTGACGAAGAAGCAGTTGACATTTCTAAAATGAGACGTTAAACTGTGACTAAGTATAAACATAGTACTTTTCCTGACAAAAATCAGGATAACTATATATTGTCCCCAAAGGTTTTTGGGGCAAACGGCTTTTTGTTAAGGAGAAACGGATACAGCCAAACATTAACTAATGACGGTAGTAGCGATACCTCATCCAGCGTAAAGGAGACAAAAATGATACGCATCATCAAAACAGTAGTAATGTTACTAGCATTATTGGTAGTAGCAACAGTAGGATATCAATCAGTAATTAGAAAGATTGATCATTTAAAACAAGCTCGCATGGAAGCGAGTCCAATTACAGCACAAATGAGACAAGCACAATTAGATTGTCTAGCTCGTAATATATACCATGAAGCCGGATATGAGCCTTTTGAAGGCAAAGTAGCCGTAGCACAAGTTACAATTAATCGCGCCGAAAGTGGAGAGTTCCCAAGTGACATCTGCCGCGTGGTTTATCAAAAAAATGTAGTATACGAAAAAGTACTATGCCAGTTCAGCTGGTATTGTGAAGGCCCGAGTGCTAAACGTCCTGAAAACGGACCAGTATACACAGAATCAATGGAAGTGGCCAAAAAAGTATTATTGGAAGGGTTTAGACTTCCTGATTTAAAACAAGCCCTGTATTATCATGCAGATTATGTTAACCCTGGATGGAAACGAGAAAAGGTAACTAAAATCGGCCATCATATTTTTTACAAGTAAGGATTAAAATGAACGCAATTGTCGAAGGTATTAAAAAAGGTGTACACGATTTTTTTGATTTAGATTTATGGGTTAAAAACATCAAAGAACACGCACCGCATGTAAGTGCAGAAACTATGGGTTGGGTAGCTATTGTACTACTACACTTAGCAACTATTCCAACTATGGTTGCGGTTTTAACAGGTTTAACTGAAAAGATGCCGCCTGTTGATATGGTATTATTCAGTTGGACCGGCCTGTTCTGTTTTTTCCTAAAAGCAACAATCCAAAAGGACCTACTTAATGTAGTAACTATTGGATTAGGTTTCTTTTGCCAGGCTGCACTACTGGCCTTGATCGTATTCAAATAAATATAAGATATGATTTTAGCTTGGTTATTACTACTCACTGGTTTAACAATATCAGCGGTCGCAATCTACTATTCAGTAGTAGGTTTGACCGCTATATTTTCCGCCGCCGCCATTCCAATTATCATCATGGGGTCAGCTTTAGAAGTTGGCAAACTTGTCTGCGCTTCCTGGCTCAAAGCCAATTGGGAACGTGCTCCACGTTTTATGAGATACTACATGACCATTGCAGTTGTGGTATTGATGTTAATTACATCAATGGGTATTTTTGGATTTCTTTCAAAAGCACACAACGATCAAAATCTAGTATCTGGTGATGTTCAATCTAAACTAGCAATATATGATGAGAAAATTAAGACGGCAAAAGAAAATATCGAAGCTGACCGCAAGCAAATTAAACAGATGGATGACGCTGTGGACCAAATCATGGGCCGAAGCAGTGATGAAAAAGGTGCCGATAAAGCAAACGTTGTACGCAAATCGCAGCAAAAAGACCGTCAGGCTCTTGCCAAAGATATTGAAGCGAACCAGAAAACAATTAGTCAGATCAATGATGACGCGGCACCTATACGTGCAGAAAATCGTAAAGTTGAAGCTGAAGTAGGGCCGATAAAATACATTGCGGCATTTTTATATGGTGCCGCCCCAGATGCCTCAATGCTCGAACGAGCAGTTACTTGGATCATCATCTTAATTGTTATTGTATTTGATCCACTAGCTGTTATCATGTTGCTGGCCGCCCAAATGACATTTGTCTGGACTAGAGAACAAAAAGAAAAAACTTGGCTCGATGACCAAGCAGATGAGTTAACCGAAGCATTTAATACTCCAGATTCTTATGTAGCAGATGTTGGTGAAAAACCTACAGCAGAAGAATTAAAAGAAACTACAACAGACTTTGAAGGTGTCCGTGAACCTGGAGGGGAATGGATACAAACTGGTCCTACATTTGAAGTACCAAAAAAAGAACAAGAAATTGAATATCAATTTTTAGACGAATTCCATGAACCCGAGCACACAACGCCGGCGACTGCACTAGGAGGTGATATAACAGCGCCAGAAGAACTTACAGCTGATTCAACCGAATCAGTAAGCGAGCTTGACAAATGGAATCGTATGATTGAGGAAGCAGAACGTGAAGCTGCTAAAGCTAGCGAAGAAAGTAATATAGCTGAGAGATTGGCTACAGGTGAAACTTACATAGATAGCAATGGCATTGAGACCTCCGCAGAACCAAACGGAACTGAATTTCCAGAAAATCCATCTAAAGGAGATCTATTCCTAAGAACCGATTTTTCACCCGAGAAAACATTTAAGTTTGACGGTGTGCAATGGATTGGTTTAGATCTTGAATCGGACGATTCAAAAAAAAAGACCTATATGATCAAGAACCCATCGGGGGAGATAGAAATAAAGACAAGGTAGGATATGTTCAGAATGCCGAACAGTCCGAAAATTCTATTTGGTCTAAAATTAAGAAAAGTGTATGAACTTAGGAAAAATAACTTTAATAACCCCACCGGATAAATTATTCAATTTGAATATAAGTTATCTATTAATCAAACCAAATAACTTTGTAAAAGAACAATTTCAAACTATTCTTAGTCAAAGTTTAGACGATCTAAATGTATTCATATATGATAATGAAGATACTGATACAGGCTGGATGCTTAGTATAAGCCAACAAGCTGATTGTATTATTATCGATATAGATAATTGCGATCCAATTACACAAAAGTTTGTAACTTTTTTGTTAGCACAACCAAATACATACTACATCACTAAAGACGATACAACTCCATACAATTTGATAAGTAAAAACCGTATCTATAATTTAGATTGGATTGTAGAGCAAATCAAAAACCAAGAAGAGGATAACGACGATGATGTACAAGAAGAGTAAGGGAACTGGTGTTACTGTTAAGGACGGTGAAAACATCAACCAAGCCTTACGACGCTTCAAACGTAAAATCGACGACAGCGGGCTTTTGGACGATTTACGTGCCAAAGAATTTTACGAAAAACCCACCACTGCCAGAAAAAGAAAGAAGGGAGCCGCCAAAGCTCGCTGGCGTAAAAAACTCAGAGATCAACAATTACCTAAAAAAATGTATTAATCGTTTTACAACGATCAAAATGGTGTCTTTTCATTACTGAAATGCCGCCTTCTTTTTGACAATGCGGGCATATTACTTTAGGTTGTAATACGCCTTTTTTGCCTGCGGATATATTTGCTCTATGTTTTATTGATTTCGATACACCTTTGTTTGAAGCCGAGTTTTTAGCATTAGATTCTATGCTATTTCTTTTTCCTGTTTTAACTTTTGAAAGTTTTTCTTTAGTAATACTAGACATAGGTATTCCTTTATTCCAAGGAGATTTATTTTTCATCCAAGGATGTTCATAGGTCAAACCTTTATTCCAGGGTACTATACCAGACCCTCCTTCGCCGCCATCTGTTTTATTAATCAAAATACCGGTGCCGGTGTCTTTCCTCCCATACCATTTAATCATCCTCCTTTCGATAGCAAAAGCACCTAACTCAGTTAAGTTAGTTTCTAAAAAAACTATTCTTGATTTTTCTTTTGGGGGATTATGGTATGTATGTAGGGCAAAAGCACGATTATCCTTTCCCTTTCCGATATAATATGGTGTGCCATCTTTTCTCAAGTAGGCATAGACGTAGTATTGTAAATACATAGCTGATAGTTCCTTTCAACTGTTAGAGCCAGTGGATATTACCAGTATCGCGATTGGCACTTTTATTTATCATTATATTTGACATCCTTTTGACATTATGTTATACTATATGTTCATAATAAAGAAAGAACATAATGGCCTTAACAGACGTAATGATCGACTTAGAAACACTTAATACGACACCCGATGCTAGTATACTAACAATAGGTGCTGTAAAATTTGATCCATTCGGCAAAGAACTCCAAGAACCCCAAATGGACAGTTTTTACTGTAAAGTAGATCTGGACAGTTGTGATAGGATTGGATTAACCACTAACGATGATACAATCGCTTGGTGGGCTAATCAAAGCAAAGAGGCACAAGAAGCGGCCTTTGACCCCGAAGGTAGAATCGATATAGAAGAAGCATTTGCTCAGCTTTATAGATTCTGCTGGGGTGCTAAACGTGTTTGGTCAAATGGTAGTTGTTTTGATATTATCATTTGTGAACACGTATTCCGTAAAATTAATCGTGCCATCCCTTGGAAGTTTTGGGAAGTTAGAGATGTTCGTACAGCATTCGACCTAGGTATTAATCCACAACGTCCTCCAGTAACAGCTCACCATGCTTTAGAAGATGCTTGGAATCAAGCGGTAGGGATACAAAATGTCTATAATACACTCCGTACAAGTACAACAACAGAAGGCAAATATATTGCGCCTTTCGCTAATCAAAGATGACAGCTATAGTTAAACCAAACGGCGAAGTCTACTGTTGGGTAGATATCGAAGATGGAATTATAAAAATTAAATTAAATCAGGGGTCGGGCGCCGGATATACAATCAATTTGGATGCTAAGATTATCCCACAATTGATCCCAATTTTACAAGAGGCAGAAAATGAACAGTCAAGAACGTGAAGTAATGAACATTCTATCTGAAGAATGTGCAGAAGTTATTCAAGCAATTAGTAAATGTCACCGTTTTGGTATTGACAATTACAAACCAGGAAAACCAAAAACCAACAGAGAACACTTGGAAGAAGAACTAGGCGATCTGTATGCTATGATTGAAATTCTCCAAGAGATGGATGTTGTTAGTTGGACTAATATTGAACTGGCCGCAGAAGCCAAACGAGAAAAACTCAAAAAATGGTCAACTATAGAAAACTTGTAATCTCTTTAGGATTACTTGTCAGCTTTAATAGTTACGCATTTGAATGGCCAAAAGTAACGGCAAAAAGTTGGGTGGTAGCTGATGACACTGGTCGAATAATCCAAAGTCAAAATCCTGATCAAGTTAGGAGTATTGCCAGTATTAGCAAACTGATGACTGTAATGGTTGTGCTAGATGCTAATCAGCCTCTTGATGAAACTATTGGTCGCTTTACACGACAGCAGTTAATCGATATGGCATTGGTACATTCGGATAATAAGGCTGCACAGGAATTATGTGACAACTATATCGGTGGCCATTCAGCCTGTGTTCGTGCAATGAATGTTAAAGCTAGACTATTGCAGATGCCAAATACTAGTTTTGTAGAACCTACTGGGTTAAGTATTATGAATGTTAGTACAGCCTCGGAACTGATAAAATTAGTGCAGGCCTCTAGCACATACCCAGAAATAATAAAGGCCGCAAACACAAGCGAAGTTAAAATACAACTACGCAAAAAATGGCTTGTGTTCAGGAATACCAACCCCATCATAGGTAAAAAGCATAAATTTATAGTAAGCAAAACAGGCTACATTAATGCCAGTGGAGGTTGTATTGTTTTAATGCTAGACACAGACGTAGGCAACAGGATTGTAATAGTTTTGGGTAGTAAGAATACTAGAACACGAATTCCTGAAGCAGAATTTATTATCGAAAACGTAAAAGAATAAATCGTCAGAGATAAATAATTACGTGCTGAAACGCCGTAAGGGTTTAGTACAACGGGCAAGGTGCCCAACAAAAATATACTCGCTTAATTAAGGAGAAAATTATGAGTAAAATCATCGGTATCGATTTAGGTACAACAAATAGCTGTGTAGCAGTTTTAGAAAATGGAATTGCTAAGGTAATCGAAAACAGCGAAGGTGCAAGAACCACACCGTCAATCATTGCATACACTAAGGATGAAATCCTAGTAGGTGCAACAGCAAAACGACAAGCAGTCACAAATCCAAAGAATACAATTTACGCAAGCAAGCGTCTAATCGGACGTAAGTTTGATGAAAAAGAAGTCCAGAAGGACATCGACCTAATGCCTTACGGTATTGTAAAGGCAGACAATGGTGACGCTTGGATCGAAGCAAATGGCGAAAAACTAGCACCACAACAAGTTAGTGCCGAAGTGCTTCGCAAGATGAAAAAGACGGCAGAAGATTACCTAGGCGAAACTATTACTAAAGCAGTTATTACTGTGCCTGCTTATTTTAACGACAGCCAACGTCAAGCTACCAAAGATGCAGGACGTATTGCTGGTTTAGAAGTTTTACGTATTATTAACGAACCAACTGCGGCCGCACTTGCCTACGGTGTTGACAAGGCTAGCACTAAGGATCGTAAGATTGCTGTATACGACTTGGGTGGTGGTACATTTGATATTTCCATTATTGAAATTGCCAACATCGATGGCGACAAGCAAATTGAAGTTCTATCGACAAACGGTGATACATTCCTAGGTGGTGAAGACTTTGACCAAGCTATCATGGATTACTTGGTAGATGAGTTTAAGAAAGACAACGGTATAGATCTTAAAACAGATGTATTGGCATTACAACGTTTGAAAGAATCAGCTGAAAAAGCCAAGATTGAACTTTCAAGTTCAGCAAGCACTAGTGTTAATCTGCCATACATTACAGCAGACGCAAGTGGTCCTAAGCACATGAACGTAACTATTAGTCGTGCTAAGTTTGAAGCAATGGTTGAAGGTCTAATTGCTCGTTCAATCGAGCCATGTAAAACAGCTATGGCAGATGCTAAGGTAACAGCCGCAGACATTGACGAAGTTATTTTAGTTGGTGGTCAAACACGTATGCCTAAAGTACAAGAAGCAGTTGAAAAACTATTCGGTAAGGCTCCACGCAAAGATGTTAACCCAGACGAAGCAGTTGCCGCAGGTGCTGCTGTTCAAGGTGCTGTTCTAGCTGGCGACAAGACAGATGTATTGTTGTTAGACGTTACACCATTAACATTGGGTATTGAAACAATGGGTGGTGTGTTTACCAAGCTAATCGCTAAGAACACAACTATCCCAACTAAACATTCACAAACTTTTTCAACAGCAGAAGACAATCAACCAGCTGTAACTATTAAGGTAGCACAAGGTGAACGTGATTTGTTCCGTTACAACAAACTATTAGGTGAATTCAATTTAGAAGGTATTGCTCCAGCTATGCGTGGCACACCACAGATTGAAGTTACCCTAGACATAGATGCAAACGGTATTCTTAATGTAAGTGCCAAAGACAAAAATACTGGTAAAGAAAATAAGATTACTATCAAATCTGACTCAGGCTTAACTGAAGCTGAAATACAACGTATGGTTCGTGAAGCAGAAGAAAATGCCGAAGCAGATAAGAAGGCAAAAGAATTGATTGATGCACGTAACAATGCTGAAGGTACTACACATAGTATCAAGAAAGACTATGATACGTACAAAGATCAATTGACTGAAGATGAACGCACTAAGTTTGATGACGCAGTTAAGGCGGTTGAAACAGCCTGTGCTGGTGAAGACAAAGATGCTATTCAAAAATCAGTCGAATCATTCTTTGAAGCAGCAGGACCAGTAATGGCTAAGAAACAGGCAGCAGATAGTGCCGCTCAAGCTCAGCCAGCACAAAATGGTGAACAAACTGTAGATGCTAGCTTCACAGAAGTTGACTCTAGCAAAAAAGAGTAATATAATGTAAACAAGTAGGACGCCTTCGGGGTCCTACCAAGTTCTTGCTTAATAAAGGAGAAAATCATGCAATTAAGAACTATTGACCCGGCAGCTCTAGCCCAAATTAGTAGAGCACTAGTAGGCTTTGATCAGTATTTTACCAATACACGATTGAATAACTCAAACTATCCTCCACATAATATTGTGAAGTATAGTGACAGTGATTATGCAATTGAAATTGCGGTAGCTGGTTTTAAGAAAGAAGAAATCACAGTAGAAGTAGATCAAGATCAATTAATTGTTCGAGGTGTACAACAAGTAACCGATGCAGGTGCTAAAGAATATTTGCATCGTGGACTAGCAAGTCGTGATTTTGAACAGTCATATACTCTTGCTGAATATATGAATGTTAAAGGTGCAGAAGTTTCTGACGGTATGTTAATTATTAAAATTGAACGTATTGTTCCAGAATCTTTGAAACCAAGACAGATCGAAATTAAATAATCAACCGGGGGAGGAAACTCCCCCTTTTATAAAGAGCAACTATGTCAACAACTGATATTCAACTAGACGAAAAAATCAAAGTAACTATTTCCGAACCCAAACGTTGGAAAGTAATTTTACTCAATGATGATTCAACTCCTATGGAATTTGTAGTAGGAATTTTAATAGAAATTTTTAAGCACACTACCGATTCTGCTAGAGATATTATGTTACAAGTACATGAAACTGGAAGCGGAGTTGCTGGTATATACAGTTTTGAAATTGCCGAGGCAAAAGCTGTAGAAGCAACGAATCTTTCAAGACAAAGTAACCATCCTTTACAAATTAAATTGGAAGAAGAATGAGTTTAAAAGAGTTAACCCACGAAGCACATAAAAACGCTGAAACACAACCATTTGTAAAGATATTGTTTTCAGGAAAAATTAATCCAAAACTATATGCAACTTATCTAAAAAATCAACACCCTTGTTATGAAATTTTAGAAGTGTGTGCTATGCCACATCAATTGTTACACGGGTTAATTGATATTCGTAGAGCGCCTTCTATTTTAGCAGATTTTCAAGAATTGTGGGATCACGAAAAAGACGGTGATCCTCAAATCCTACCTACAACTGAAGAGTATATTAAATACATTCTTAGCATCAAAGACGATCCTAAAAAACTAATGGCACACTTGTATGTACGCCATATGGGTGATCTTGCCGGCGGACAGATGATTGCTAAACGTGTTCCAGGCTCCGGCCGTATGTACAAGTTTGAAAATCCAGAAGTTCTTAAAATGGCTATTCGTGAACGACTAAGTGATGATATGGCAGACGAAGCAATCGTATGCTTTAAGTTTGCAGAAAACATTTTTAAAGATATGATGGAACTAGTAGAGTTTACAGATGAGTAAAGTCTGGGACACTCTTATAAATATTCAGCACTTATTGGAGACTGAGTTTGGCAGGACTGGCACTGAAATCTTTGAACCTGGAATGGATCGGTTCAATCAACCCGGTTGGATTAATCGTGTATGGAGTTCTGATCTTTATCGCCGTGCTCACGTTGATGTGGTTGATGCGCGAGATACAAAAGGACTCTGGATGATGCATTGTTGTATCTTTCCACATACACATAACCCTGCTCCGATTTACGGCTTTGATGTAGTTGCTGGCAAGAACAAAATGACTGGTTGCTTTCACGATTTCAGTCCAGCAGGCGATACATTTCACCCAATGATCGAATGGTTTGGTTCCGAAGTTGCCAAACTGGAATGGCGAAAACCACGTGCTTTGCCTGATTGGGCACAACGTATTTTTACAGAACACATGGTTGCCGCAGGTAATGTTCAAGATGAAACTGAGCTGGATCAAATTACTGAGATGGCTCGTACTACCCTTGCCCATTACTTAGAAACTGTAGCAGAAACTAATAACACCGTATTAGATACTACAGTACATCAAAACTACTATTGCGATAATCAAAAACAAAACCCCCATACACCGCGTGTTATGGCTAGTTTAGGTTTAAATGAAGACGATGTGCGAGCGTTCATACAGGAATGCCTGTTCCCTGAAATAGCATAAATACTAGCACTATGCGTGTAATTGATATTATTAAACCCCTATATGAGTTTGCTCCTCCACAGGATCCAAATTTAGCCGTTGAATTGTTAACAACTTTAGCAAATATGATTGTCAACAATCAATTAGAGCCAAAGTTAAAGAAAGAAGCTGTCAATATTATAGGTTCTATTGAAAAAACAGCTCAGGAAATTGAAAATTCTCAGCCAGCACAACAGCCAGCACAACAGCCAGCACAACAGCCAGCACAACAGCCAGCACAACAGCCAGCACCGTTGCCTGTTGCAAACTCTACAGAAGAACCACTGCCAGAACCTACTTTATCAGAAGCATCTGAAAAAACTATGATGATATACGTTCAGCAATTTGTTGCCAGAGCTAGGGGCGGAAGAATGGGTGTCATTGTAGAGTCTATGCGAAAAAATAAAGTATCGATTGATGAAATTTACGATTTAGTTCGAGAAGCAAACAAACAAGGGCAACAAGACGAATTTAGTACAAATAAAGATGCGTTTGAGCAAGTTGCGGATTTAGCAACAAAACTTGCTCATAAAGTTAGTGGAACATTAAATGCCATGAAAAAGGCATACGATGAGCAAATTACTATATTAAAAATGTATGGCAAAGATGATGTTCCTCCTGTAAGAAAAAGCACACCGATGCCCAAAGAGCCCTCTGCTGAATTAGTATCCTTGATAACAAATATGTTTAGTAGTGTATTGGGAGATGCTGAGTCTATAACACAGCGTAACGCAAGACTGAGAATTATCACTGGTTTCATGAATGAATGTATAGAAGGTGTTATTGATTTTGAAGTTTTGTTATCAGCCAAAAGAGGGAACATACTAGCACTACTAGAAGAACACGAAGAAGGGCAACAAGTAATGCGATGGATGGCTGCTTCATTAGGAATAAGAAATTTACTTTTAGTTAAGCCAAGTGCAACCGCAGGCAACTGGGGACCCGGCGAGCTAGGATTAGCTATCCTAGGAACTCCAGTAAAAAAGGGAAAAACTGGAGACTTGGAAGTTAATGGTAGAGATATTGAACTTAAAGCAAGTCAAAATAAAGATAAAGGCGGCAGGATAGGTACAACTGCGTTGCAACGTGGTTCTGATGGTAGAGATAAGTATGAAACAGCATTGCATGAGTTATTTAACAATGCTGGTAAAAAAGGCCTGTACGATTTCTCTCTCAAAAAAGAAACATCAGTTGCCGAAGCTAGAACTAAGAAAATTAAAGAACCTAAAAAATCAGTTTTACCAAGTAATAATTTAGGTGTATACACTGACGAAAACGGAAATGAAAAAGACATCAAATGGACTAGTTTTGGTCATACATTTGTAACGAAAGCATTAAATCCAAAAATAAAAGGAATTGAACCTGCTTATACTAAAGAATTTTTAAGACAAGTTGCTACTAGTTGTTTGATATCTAAGAAAAAACAATTTCCAAATGGATACGATCAATTGCTTGGATTTATTAATAACTCAGTAAGGCGAGATGGTACTATTGATTATGAAAAATTCTCAATAGGTTATACAAAGATGCTATACACAATTTATCAGGCAGTAGATGGTAAAGGTGAAATTATGGTGTTAAATCCGTTAACAGGATCCTACTATGTTACGCTGGGCGTAGACGATTTTGAAGAAGCTCTTTTACCGTCCAAAGAATATGAGCATATCAATATTGGTTCTACTTGTATTGATTTTACAGATAGCCAGGGCAAAGCTAGCCCGCAAATTGGCATTGCCTAACAAATTTCACCAATTCATTTGCTATTTCCTTTAACTGATAGTATTATAAATACTAGTCATGGAAATTATACTTTTACTAGTACTTTTACAAATCAAGCATTGGTACGCTGATTTCAAAATCCAAACCTACATGCAGACCGTTAAAAAAGGTGTGTGGCTGGATCCTATTGGCATGACACATACTAGGGATCATATGCTTGCTTCTCTAGTAGTACTTTTACTTTTCTCTTTCATACATCCTATTTCACCATTAATTATATTAGCGGTTGTAATGGTTGAAGGTGTATACCATTATCTTGTAGACTATATAAAAGTAAAATACGGTTCAAAAGACAACACCACTCCACTATACTGGAATCAATTTGGCCTTGATCAAATGGCTCACCAACTGTCATACATTGCCATGACTTGGTTCATTCTGTTAGCAGTTTAATATTAAAGTACTAGTTTAATACCGCATCTTCCTTAGTAAATACACTATAGAGGAGCGAACTCATGAGAAAATTAATAATTTTCAGTACTTTTTGCATAGTGACAGCAAATTTTGCACATGCCGAACTAGTACAACAATTTAAAGATCCAACATTCAGCGGCAACGGTTGGACTACCCAAGTGTTGACTTTAGAACAGATGCGTCAAAGTGCTGTACAACAACGAGATGCCAAAATTGCCGCAGATGCCGCCAATGCCGCAGCCGCAGCCGCAAATACACCACTGGCCAAGTTTATGAGTTTGTTTACAGGACAAGTTTATAGTCAACTGGCTACACAATTAACAAATAATTTGTTTAACAGTTGTACAAAAGTTAATCCTTCGGATTGTACTAGCGGTAATTTTAATGTAAGTGATACACAACAAATTTCTTGGATCAAATCCGGTACTAATGTGACATTGAATGTGTTTAGCGGTAAGGCTAATCCAGATGGAACATTTACCAGAAGCAGTAGCACACCGGATCAATCAATTGTTGTTCCAATTTCTAGTTTCGCATTTTAAGGAGAGCTAAATGAAATCATTAAAACTAACAGCATTGGCTCTAGCAGTAGCGGCATTGGCAGGATGCTCAACAGTTCGTCCATTCGGTGACATTAATATTAAAGAACAACCAAAAGTATCAGAAACTGTAGTCAAAGCAATTGATACACTACCAGCACCAGCAGGTCCTAAAGTTGCTGTGGCAGTATACAGTTTCAAAGATATGACAGGGCAACGCAAACCAAGCCAAACACTAAGTTTGTTCTCAACAGCAGTTACACAAGGTGCTGAAGCCTACTTGATTAAGAGTTTGAGCGAAGCAGGCCACTCACAGTGGTTCACAGTTGTAGAGCGCACAAATCTAGACGACTTGTTAAAAGAACGTCAGATGATCAAACAGACTCGCGAAATCTATGAAGGCGCAAATGCTAAGATATTACCTCCACTAACACTAGCGGGTGTTATCTTAGAAGGCGGCATCATTGACTATAACAGCAATGTGCTAACAGGCGGAACTGGTGTAGCTATATTTGGCATTGGCCCTTACACACAATACACACAAGACCAGGTTGTAATTAGCTTACGTTTAGTAAGTGTACAATCCGGTGAAGTGTTGACCAGTGTGACCATTGAAAAGAATTTGTTAAGCACTATGGATGGTGCTACAGCAATGAAGTTCTTCAATCAAAACACACAGACCTTTGAATTTGACTCGAGCCAAAGTTTCAATGAGCCAGGCAACTACGCATTACGTAGTGCTATCGAACAAGGTATTGTGGAGTTGGTAAAGAAAGGTGAACGTCAGGGACTTTGGAAGTTTAAACAGACTGATTCTGCTCCAGTAGTGGCACCAGTGAATTCTGAAGAAACAAAGAAGGAACCAGCACCTGTAGAATCAAAGCCTGTTAGTAGCCTAGAGCAAGGTACTATTACAGATTGGGTAAACATGAGAGAAACTAAGGTGTACTCAAGTAAGAAGGTGGCTTTGTTAAAACCTGGAACCAAGGTAGGATTGATCATAGATGACAACCAATTCTATTTTATCCAAAGCAATGATCAAGAAGGCTGGGTTTCAAAACAGTTTGTATCTAGGAAGACAGAGGGATAAGGTGTTGGATTTTTAACATGTTGATTTTTTAACATGTTAAAAAAATAACAGCAGAGTATTAATAAAATAAAATTGAACTTAAATATTTTAGTAAAAAGGTAGGTTTGTAGAAGTTTACAAGGGTTAATAGCCCAACGGAGAGTAACAAAATGAAAACAAAAATAATAGCAGTAGCCACAGCAATGCTTTTGGCACAAACTGCATGGTCACAAACAGTGCCGACAGCTCCTACAGCAGGAACTGCTCCGGCAATCACAACCCAAAATAGTACTAGTTTTAGTGCGGGTGTAACTTCAGCGTTACACAATGCTACAACTAATATTATCTATTTGGAACAAAGCGGTTCTACCCCAACAGTTAGTATTGTCCAAGATGGCAATAGTAACCGTGCTGGTAGTGACGCTAGTGGTTCTATAAACAGTATGGTGATTAAAGGTAACAACCAAGTGGTAACTATCGAACAAGTTGGAGTTGGTAACATTATCAATTCTCTACATCTTGGCGGCGATAATGCCAATGTTAATATTTTACAAAATGGTCCATTGAATACTATCAACGCAGTTTGCGGAGATAGTTCAGCTGGAACAGGTTGTGCCAATGCTAGTATAGACTGGAGATTGGACAGCACTGGTAAACAAGTTGGTAATACATTGAACTATTCAGGTCAAGGTGCTAACTTAGTCAGTTCTATCTATGTAACTGGCGGTGGCAACACAATCAACAGTCAACAAACTGGCGACAATCACCAACAGTTGATCAACTTGACTAACACTGATAACAATACAGTTAATGTATTACAATCAAGTGCTACAGCAAGTAGTCTAGTGTTGACACAAAATGGAACAGGCAGTACAACATTTAACATATCACAAACAGGAACCTACTCTAACGTAGCTAATATTAGTGCTACTGCCGCTGGCGGTAGCTTTAACATTATTCAACATAGCCACTAAGGAGTAGTTGTGAAATATCTAGTACTGTCATTATTGTTAGTCGCAACTGCGGCAGTGGCAGATATCGGTTCTGTAACAGAAGTCACTGGCATTGCCATTATTAAACGTGGCAGTGCCAGTGTGACTGTTTCAAAAGGCACGACAGTCGAAATGAATGATCGTATAGAGGCAAAAGCAGGCGAAGTTAAGATTACATTCAAAGACGATACAACCGTTCGAGTAACGGCAAGTAGCGCATTAGTCATAGACGACTTTGTTTACGACCCTAAAACAAAAGGTGGTAAACTTGGCCTCAAGGCCGCGGAGGGCACAGTACGTTATGTGTCCGGTAATATTGCTCACAACAATCCAAATAGTGTGAACATTAAGACCCCCACAGCCGCTATTGCGGTTCGTGGGACCGATTTTGTCATGAGTGTAGACGAAACAGGAAAGAGTCTTGTTATGTTAATGCCAACTTGTGAAGAAAACGTACAGGTGGTTAACCTAAAAGGACTTGTTTGTGGTAGTGGTAAAATTGACGTTGAAGCCAACGGACATATCGTACACTTAGACAAACCATATCAAGCAACTATAGTTGGAATAGAAGGTGATGCTCCTACTAATCCAATTATTGTAAATCTATCTAATACCACTATTGGTAATAATTTAATTATACGTCCACCTACCACTATGGCAGGTTTGGCTGTACAACAAGCCGCAAAAACAGCCGCAGTTAAAACAGGCGATGCCAAAAAAGAAGATTCTGCCAAAGCGGATCCAAACGGTCCAACACTAGCTGAAGCAAACACTACTCAACAGCAAGAAAAAAACCAGCAGACAGATAAAGAAAAATCTCAAGCTGAATCAGATGCTGCAGTGGCCGCCGCAACACAAAAGTTGTTGGATCTACAGAAAAAAGGCACAGTGGTTAAACTAAACCCAGACGAAGATCCAAACATATTTCCTATTTTTAAAAATGACAATCCCAACTTGAATCAAACTGGTTGGGGATGGTTTGGTCTTAGTGCTAGTGGATTAAACTATGCTGGCGTTACAGTAGCCAATGACAGTAAAATATTATTGACCATTACTCAGGATCGTGTAACAGATGCTTACAACTTTGGTGGTGCTACTGCTAAACCACAAGGTAGCATAACTATTACGCAGACATACAAATGAAAAAGTTTTTATTATTTGTTTTTGTTACAATAATAAGTTTTACCGCGGCCTCACAGACTAATAATACCACACCACCGGGAACAATGCCGGGTGGCTATATTGGACGAGTATTAAACAATACACCATATCAATTTCAAAATTATTCATTTACCTATACGCCTAGCCAAACAGGTAGTCAATATGTACAGTTGGCATTTAGACAAGATCCCGCCTACTGGACTGTGACCAATGTTTCATTAACTGCTGGTGGCAGTAGCACTAATCTTTTACAAAATGGAAACTTTGCCACAGGTGGCACAATTAGCGCACAGACTAACAATGGTACAATGTATGTCAATACTCCTACCTATTGGGGAGTAGCATACCAATCGGGTATATATCCAGGAGCCGCAGGCAGTTGGAGTCCAGGTGAATGGTATGATGGCGCTGTAGGTTCATTCGATGCTATCTACCAAGGGGTTACACTAACCTCAGGTGTTACATACACAATAACCGTAACTGTAAGCGGAGACAATACAAGCAATACCAATTTAGATGGTATTGTACAATTAGGTGTTTACGCAGGTGCTTGTGACAGCTTAACACTAAGTCCAGATCAATGTACGCTAGCCAGTAACAGCGGATTTACAACATTATCTACACCACAACAAGGAGCTAGTGCTGGATCACCTAGTCCTACTCCTACAAGCTCGAGTACTACAAACGAAGTCAGTACAAGTTCAAGTGTAGGTTCTACGACAACTACCACTAATCAATACAACTGGAATAATCAAACATTTACAGTCGTTAGTACAGGAACTCCTACTACTGTAACTACTACTACAACACCTGTAACAACTACAAATTATAGCAATGGATCGACAACTACAACTAATGGTACACCCACAACTTCAACAACAACCACTTGGAGTTATACAGTAACAGGCCCTGCTCACGCACCAGTTAATCCTAACGCAGGAACTAATACAAATAGTGTGTATATCACACAAGTAAATGCCGGTATTAATGATAATATAAAAGCTGATCAAAGCGGACACGGCAATTATACAAGTATTAGTTTAGGTGGTAGTAACAATACTATTAATGCCGGACAAGGATATACTTATAACTCAATTGGCATTGCCAGCGAATCATTTACCACAAGCAATTATAACTTGATGGGAATGTCAGTGTCTGGTAACGCTAACACCACTACTACATCACAAATTGGATTAACAAATAGTGCTATAATTGGAGTTACAGGAAATACTAATACTGTGACTGTAAACCAAACAGGCAACAGTAATCAAGCCTACAATTTATTAAATGGTAATAGTAATACATCAACTATCGTTCAAACTGGCAATACTAACCTTGCCTCGGTCAATTTATACGGCGACGGCAACAACGCTAGCGTAAGCCAAACTGGTAATAATCACGCTGTGGTTGTAAGTTTAACCAATGCTGGCGGCCCAAATACAGCCACAGTAGTACAAACTGGTACAGGCGATGCCTATAGCTTACAGCAAACTTGTACTACACCAAGCGGTTGTTCAGTCACAGTGATTAGGAATAGATAATGTATAGATACGGTGATTACGAAAGAAAGGTCAGTATCCTTAGACAGGAATTGGATCGCAAGCGTTTCAGACAAGGGCTAATTCTAGCACCAATCTTAATGCTAGGTTGGTATCCAATAGTATGGATCATTGCCAAAGTATTTGCTAAATAAAAGTGCGGGCACAAGATAAGGTGTCGTGGGAATCCGTAATCCACAGTGGAACGCAAGTTCCATTTTTTACCTAAGGAGGGCAATGCTATGAAACAAGCGAAATTAGTTCGTAAGTTGTACAAGGCTTGCTTCCGACACGATGAAGATGCAATTATGGAACTTCGCAAAGAAGAATTCCGTAAGATACTAAAGCACCGCGCCGAAGGCAAACCATTTGATACAAAATGGACGGTGGTTAGGATTTAACAAATCTGTAACATTAGCAACACAATACTGCGATAAATATTGGTATGACGCCAAAAACTTATCGCAGTATTTTTATTTCAGACGTTCATCTCGGCACACGCGACTCACAAGCTGCCAAACTTAATAATTTTCTCAAACACAATACGTGCGAAACATTATATCTTGTAGGAGATATTATCGATGCGTGGAAAATCCAACAAAATAAATGGCGATGGAAACAAAGCCACACCAACGTTGTTCGTCGAGTTCTGGGTCACGCTAAACGTGGCACTCGCGTTATATACGTAGCTGGAAATCACGACGAATTCCTGCGTCCAATGATACCTTATGGATTCTCGTTTGGACTTGTTGAGATACACAACCAAACAGAACACATAGGCGCAGACGGCAAGCACTATCTAATCACGCACGGCGACTTGTTTGATGGCATAACACGTCTCGCTCCTTGGCTAGCGTTCTTAGGCGATAAATTATACGACCTAGTTTTAGAATGGAACAGCAAGTTCAATTGGGTACGTCATAAGTTAGGTTTTGGATACTGGAGTCTTAGTAAATATCTCAAACATAAAGTAAAGAAGGCATCGGACTTTATGTTTCAATTTGAAACTAACATAGCACGTTATTGTAAGAAACGTGGTTTCGATGGTGTAATATGTGGACACATACACCACGCTGAAATTAAAGAAATAGACGGCGTCATTTATATGAATGACGGCGACTGGGTAGAAAGTTGTACCGCCCTGGTTGAACATCATGATGGTACATGGGAAATTGTAACATGGACGCGAGAAAATGACAAAGACGATACTGATAATAACGGATAATCTTCCGGATCAAATAAATGGCGTTGTCACTACGTACAAAAATATTGAGGCGTGTGCGCTTCTGGACGGTTATAACGTTGTTTTTCTTCATCCCGGGTGGTTCAGCTATATTGATTGCCCTGGCTACAACGAAGTCAAGATTAGCTATCCCAGGAATATGGGCAAGAAGATTGCGTCGGTCAATCCGGATTATATCCATATCGCCACAGAGGGTCCTCTTGGCATGTGGGCTAGAGCATATCTTTCATTGGCTGATATTCCTCACAATACCGCTTATCACACTAAGTTTCCTGAAGGGCTCAAGAAGCTATTTGGAATACCTGAGTCATTTACTTGGCGTTTTGTACGTTGGTTTCATAAACATAGTGGCAAAGTTTTAACAACGACTGACAGCATGGTTGCTGAATTAAAGGCGCATGGTTTTAGTGGAGAAGTTATTCCTTGGACACGAGGTGTTGATCGTACAATATTCACTCCTAATCTAAGAGAAGATGTGCTTGCCAAATATCTATTGTGTGTTAGTCGTGTTAGTAAAGAAAAGAATTTAGAAAAGTTCTTTGAATTAGATTATCCTGGATATCTAAAGATTATGGTTGGTGATGGTCCTATGCTAGAAACTTATAAGAAGCGATATCCTGATGTACATTTTACGGGATTCAAGACAGGAGTTGACTTAGCCAAATATTACGCCAACGCAGAAGCGTTTGTATTTCCTAGTCAATGGGAAACGTTTGGTATTGTAATGATCGAAGCAATGGCTTGCGGAACTCCTGTTGCGGCTTATCCCTGCCAAGGCCCTGAGGATGTTGTTGATCAAGGCATAACAGGATTTATGAATGATAGTTTAGAAGACGCTGTTACAGCTTGTTTACAACTAGATAGAAATCGTGTATATGAAGGAAGCCTGCGCTGGACTTGGGAAGCCGCTTGGGCAATATTTAGGGACAATTTGATTCCGGCTAAATAGTAGCACTTAATGAAAGGGCTA
>Ga0208499_1000080_pt1 | contig 43778 bp, 63 predicted proteins | sample CryBogCBE07Jul09_FD_185504 | JGI IMG/M metagenome (GOLD analysis project Ga0208499, IMG submission 185504) | Freshwater microbial communities from Crystal Bog, Wisconsin, USA - CBE07Jul09 (SPAdes) (version 2) | ecosystem: Environmental > Aquatic > Freshwater > Lake | place: Crystal Bog... | reverse complement strand
CCTATAACTTCACTACCAGATAATTTAAAAGTAGGAGGGGGTTTATATTTAAGTAATACGCCTATCTCAAAAAAATACACTAAAGAAGAAATTAAAAATATAATAATTCAACAAGGTGGAGATATTAAAGGGACTATTTATAAATAATAAAATAATGATAAAATGAGATTATTAAGAGAAAATACAGTAAAACTAAAATACAAAAACTTAGTATTTGAAAATCTAAAATTAGCAAAGCAATTAGTAGATCAGGGTAAATTATCAAAAGAAGATATGGATATTTTAGCTCAAGCAGATCCTACATCACAAAAAAAATATGTGGGGTGGATGGCAAAAGTCTTTATTAAAGATAAACCAGATATAGATGATCTTAGAAATAAAGTTGAAGAATTTAATACACTATTAAATAAAGGAAAAACTAAAACTAAAGATATATTTCAATTTAAAAATTTTAAAGATTTAGAATCAGAAGTAGATCAAATAAATCAATCTGGAGAGAGCACATCTGTAAAAGATTTAGAAAATGATTATGAGACAATTGTAGATAATTCTAATCTTTTAATATGTGTACCACATACACATGAAGCATCTAGAAAATTAGGACTTAGTAAATTTTCATTTAGAGATTGTGAAGGAGGAAAAGATTCTGCTTGGTGTACAACTTACAAAGCACCAGATCATTTTAATGACTATTATTATAAAAACAATGTTACATTTTATTATATAAGAGTAAAATCACCAGAATTAATATCTGAATTAAAAAAATCATTTCCTAATAAATACAAACAACTTGAGGTAGTAGCTTTAGCCATATTAAATAATGGAAAAATTGATGGATATGATGGATTAGATAAACAAATAAGCAGTAGTGATATAAATAAATTTACAAATATAATAGGAATATCATAATGATAAAATTAATTTCTTTCTTAAAAGAGGAGAATATACTAATTCCAAGACGTTCCTCAGAAGAACGTGAAAAGAATTATAAAATTTCAATTCAAAAGAAAATACAGCAATATATAAAAGACGGGTCTAAAGGTGATTTAGATTTAAATGATACTCCTATAACTTCACTACCAAATAATTTAAAAGTAGGAGGGGGTTTATATTTAAGTGGTACTAAAATAACTTCACTTCCAGATAATTTAAAAGTAGGAGGGGGTTTATATTTAAATCATACTCCTATAACTTCACTACCAGATAATTTAAAAGTAGGAGGGAGTTTATATTTAAATCATACTCCTATAACTTCACTACCAGATAATTTAAAAGTAGGAGGGTATTTAGATTTAAGTAATACTCCTATAACTTCACTTCCAGATAATTTAAAAGTAGGATGGGGTTTATATTTAACTAATACCCCTATAACTTCACTACCAGATAATTTAAAAGTAGGAGGGGGTTTATATTTAAGTGGTACTAAAATAACTTCACTTCCAGATAATTTAAAAGTAGGAGGGGGTTTATATTTAACTAATACCCCTATAACTTCACTACCAGATAATTTAGAAGTAGGAGGGAGTTTAAATTTAAGTGATACTCCTATAACTTCACTACCAAATAATTTAAAAGTAGGAGGGAATTTAAATTTAAGTGGTACTAAAATAACTTCACTACCAGATAATTTAAAAGTAGGAGGGAGTTTATATTTAAATCATACTCCTATAACTTCACTACCAGATAATTTAAAAGTAGGAGTGTATTTAGATTTAAGTAATACTCCTATCTCAAAAAAATACACTAAAGAAGAAATTAAAAATATAATAATTCAACAAGGTGGAGATATTAAAGGGACTATTTATAAATAATAAAATAATTAGTATATTTATAAACATAAACGGTTATGCAGAATTATAAAATAGTAACAATAACACCACAAAGTTTGGCAAATAGATTATTTTGTAGCTTTACATCAAAAGACCTACTTGATGAGAGATTAAGAGAAATAAATTCTCAATATAAAATCATGTATGGCAAAATATTTATACTAGCTTCTCCAGAGATAGATGAGTATATGTGTACTTATAATATAGAGATTGAAGGAGGTAAAGCTACAGTATTATCAAATACAATTCTACTCCACAGAAAAAAAGAAACAAACACTCTATATACAATCAATGCTCTCAATATATTAATTTCAAGTCTTAATTCTGGAGTTTTAGATACCAAATATCCTATAAACTGGACAGAATATAAAAATAGCGTTCTGCTTACTCAAGGGCAAGATTTTAAGAAATTAAATACTGTCGTACATAAGATAATTAATACGACTTTATAAATTTATTTTCCTATCTAGAGGATTAATATTATTTTCTTTTAAAATAAACTGTTATATTTATGAACATTGATGCATTAAAGAGTCGTCTTCAGGCTCTACAAAATCCAAAAGGCGGTGAGCAAAACAAGACTCTTTGGAGACCTACCGTAGGTAAACATTCAGTTAGGATCCTACCTAGCGCGTATGACAAATCAAATCCATTTAAAGAGGTATTAATCTATTACGGGATTAATAACAAGACAATGATCTCTCCAGTGAATTTTGGAGAAAAAGATCCGATTGTTGAATTTACTCAAAAGCTACGTAAGAGTGGAAACAAAGAAGATTGGCAGCTTGCAAAAAAACTTGAATCAAAAATGCGAGTATTTGTGCCTGTAATTGTACGTGGTGAGGAAGATAAAGGCGTACGTCTTTGGGAATTTGGTAAGCAAGTATTTATGGAACTACTCGCTATTGCAGAAGATGAGGACGTAGGTGATTATACAGATGTAATGTCTGGTCGTGATATTACTATAGAAACAACTGCACCAGAAACAAATGGTACAAATTACAATCAATCTAAAGTACGTGTTCGCGGTAAATCAACCCCACTTTCTGATAATGCAGCTCAAGTTAAAGATTGGATTTCAAATCAACCAAATCCACTTGATCAATTTAAGAAATACACTTATGAGGAAATGAAGTCAGCTCTGCAATCTCATCTTACTCCAGAAGAAGAGACTGAAACACCAACCGTAAAAGAATCAGATGAAGATTCTACAGTAGGAGATCTACCTTGGGAAAAAACAGAAGAGCAGAAGCCAAAAAAGAGCTACTCTTTAAGTACAAAGAAGACAGATGTAGATAAAGAGATAGATGATTTATTTAAAATATAATAATATAAAAGGTTTTAATGGCAACAACAAAGAAAAAAGAGGGGCTTACTGGAGCGCTCTCAGATGCTATCAAATCAGATAGTAATATATCACCTCTTGACAAATTTAAAAAGTCAAAAAACCTCGCATCAACATCAGTAAAGTTTAAAGAGACTAGGTGGATTCCACTCTCGAGTGCTTTTAAAGACACATTACAAATTCCAGGTATTCCTATGGGTCATATTACTCTGCTTAGAGGTCATAGTGATACAGGAAAGACAACCGCTCTACTTGAAGCGGCTGTTAGTGCTCAAAGACTTGGAATATTACCAGTGTTTATAATTACTGAGATGAAGTGGTCTTGGGATCATGCTAAGACAATGGGTTTGCAATTTGATGAAGTAGTTAATCAAGAGACTGGGGAAGTAGTAGATTATAGCGGATTTTTTATCTATGTAGATAGAGAGAAGACGCAGTGCATAGAGGATGTGGCAGGTTTCATGGCAGACATATTAGACGAGCAGAAGAAGGGTAATCTACCATATAATATTTGCTTCTTTTGGGATTCTGTAGGATCAATACCTTGCCGTCTGAGCATAGAAAAATCCACTAATAATAATGAATGGGCGGCAGGTGCTATGTCAACTCAATTTGGCAACTTCATCAATCAGCGTATTATTATGTCAAGAAAAGAAAGTCAACCATATACTAATACCCTTGTAGCTATAAATAAAGTATGGGTTGCAAAACCAGATAACCCAATGGGACAACCAACTTTACAGAATAAAGGAGGTAATACTATGTATTTTGATGCCACTCTTGTAATCACTTTTGGGAATATTTCAAAGGCGGGTACTAATAAAATAAAAGCTACAAAAAACGGAAAAGACGTAGAATTTGCTAAGAGAACTAGAATTTCCTGCGATAAAAATCATATAACAGGTGTTACGGCCGTAGGCAAAGTCATAATGACAGCACATGGTTTTATTGATGATTCTCTATCGGCGATAAATAAATATAAAAATGAATATTCTCATGAGTGGACAAAGATATTGGGTTCTGAAACATTTGATATTGTAGAAGAAGAAGATCCATCAAAGAATGATATATTTGATACTGAAGATTCTTAAAAATTAAATCTATAATATGAATAGTAGATATGCAGAAATGATAAATGATCTTTCACAAAATAATACACAGACCGTCGACTTAAGCCTGAATTCAAAGGTTTTCATAGTCGACGGTCTTTAACTCAACAACTTTCTAAGATCCTTTGCAATGATCCAGCATGTAAATCCAGCAGGGCAGCATATAGGAGCACTAACAGGGTTTCTTAAGTCTATGGCATATGGGATGAGACTAGTAAGACCAACACGTGTCATAATAGTATTCGATGGTAGAGGTAGTTCTACAAATAAGCGCTACCTCTACCCTGAATACAAAGCCAATCGAGGAGTAAAACGCATTACAAATTGGGATATATTTGATTCACAAGATGAAGAATCTGATGCTATTAAAAACCAGCTTCTGAGGCTCATAGACTATCTCAAATGTCTTCCAGTAGATCTACTATCAATAGACAAGATAGAGGCAGATGATGTCATAGGATATATAGCAAAACATATAGGAAAAGAGGTAACTATTATGTCTTCAGACAGAGATTATCTACAGCTAGCATCAGATAGAATAAGTATTTACTCTCCAACAAAGAAAAAATTCTATTCTCCAAAAGACGTCTTAAGTGAGTACGAAGTCACATCTAATAATTTCTTAACTCAGAAGATACTACTTGGAGACAAGGGCGATAATGTTCCTGGAGTTAAAGGATTAGGTCCTAAGACTTTGTTAAAGCATTTTCCAGAATTAGGAGAATTACGTACTATTAATCTAGAGCATATTATAAACAAATGCAAAGATAGTGAAGTACCAATATTGCAAAAGATATACGCTTTTAAAAATCAATTAGAGATCAATAGACAATTAATGGATTTAGATGAACCTAATATTCCAGAAGATTCAAAGATTGAAATAGACTCAATGATACAAAATCCTAATAAAGGATATGAACCTGCAATATTTACTTCTCTATATAATGAAGATCAACTAGGAGCAAGCATTACAAATTTACAATCTTGGTTATATACAAATTTTAACGAAATAGCAAAATACAAATAAAAAAGTTATGAGTCAATTAAACTCCTTAAATTCTTATGGGTCTGGTTTTCAAACAAAAGTTCTTAATTCTCTTTTAAAACATAGAGAATTTTTACAGAATATCAGTGATGTTGTAGAGCCAGAGATGTTTGATAGTCCAGCATCACAATGGATTGTTAAAGAGACTTTAAGGTACTATTTCAAATATCATACAAATCCATCTATAGAATTTTTACAAGTAGAAGTAAAGAAGATACAAAATGAAGTGCTTAAAATCTCAGTAGCAGAACAGGTTAAGGAGGCACTTAAAGCATCAAATGAGGATCATCTTTATATTGAGCAGGAATTTTCTAATTTTTGTAAAAATCAACAACTCAAAAAAGCACTACTTAATTCAGTAGATCTGCTGTCTAAAGGTCAATTTGAAGACATACGAATTATTATTGACCGTGCATTAAAAGCAGGATCTGATAAAAATATAGGACACGAGTATCTTCAAGACATTGAACAAAGATATAGAGAAGATGATAGACGGGCAGTACCAACTCCATGGAAGAATATAAGTGATCATCTTATGGGTGGACTAGGAAGAGGAGATCTTGGTATTATATTTGGTGGACCAGGCTCAGGTAAATCATGGTTTTTAATAAATTTGGGAGCAGAGGCTGTAAAGAATGGTTTAACAGTAAATCATTATACATTAGAACTATCAGACATCTACACAGGTAAAAGATATGACTCAGTATTTACAGGAATAGGATTTAAAGAAATACACTTACATAGAGAGAAGGTAGAAGAGGTAGTAAGCAATCTCCCAGGTCGATTAACTATTGCAGAATACCCGATGGGTAAAACTACTGTAAATACAGTAGAATCTCATATTAGAAAGTGCACAGACATGGGACACAAGCCAGATCTAATCATTATCGACTATATAGATCTATTAAAGTCGAAGAGAGTTGGCGGTGAAATAAAAGATGAAATAGATGATGTGTATACTGCAATAAAAGGCATGGCAAGAGAGCTTAATACTCCAATATGGTCAGTAAGTCAAGTTAATCGTCAAGGCGCTAAAGATGATATTGTAGAAGGAGACAAGGCTGCTGGTTCATATAATAAGATCATGATTGCAGATTTTATTATGTCGTTATCAAGAAAACGAGCTGATAAGATCAATAAAACTGGTAGAGTACATATTATGAAAAACCGATATGGTAGTGATGGCATGACATATAATGCTATAATAGACACAGATAATGGGTTTATACAAATAGATGATAAAGAACTAACTGAAGAAGAAATCAGAACCATGGCAGCAGCATCAGCTCAAACTCAAGATAAAACAGGATTATCTTCTGAAGAAAAAGCAATATTAAGTAAAAAATTCTTTGAATTATCAAAATAATTGTATATTTATTATTACGAAGAAAAAAAACTAACATATGGCAAATTTTTTAATAGATCTATTTAAAAAGGCAACTAAGAACAATAATTACAGAACAACTGATGCGCCTAGTAAATATAATGACAGTGTTGCTGCATTAAATGCAACTAATCAAAATTCACCTAGTACTAGCAAATTGAATAGACTGTCTACAATAGGACCTTCTAAAATATCAAATCCAAAGACTCCAGGTCAATAATATTTTAAAAATATTGATCTAATTAATGGACTCATCTCAGAGCCCAAAGTATAAAATATTGTCAAAATTTTAATAATGAATATAGAACAAAAAATATTATCAGATATTACAGTATATATGAAATACTCAAAATATCTGCCGCAATTGCAAAGAAGAGAGACTTGGGAAGATCTAGTTACGAGAAACATGGAAATGCATCTTAAAAAGTACCCTCAATTAACTAAAGAGATTGAAGATGCATATGAATTAGTTTATGATAAGAAAGTACTTCCTTCTATGAGAAGCCTTCAATTTGGAGGAAAGTCTATCGAAATCAGTCCAAATAGAATTTATAACTGCGCGTATCTGCCTATAGATGATTATAGATCATTTTCAGAGACTATGTTTCTTTTACTAGGTGGAACTGGAGTGGGATTTTCAGTACAAAAACATCACGTAGAAAAGTTACCAGAGATAAAACTTCCAAATAAAAAGAGAAAAAAGAGATTCTTAATCAATGATTCTATTGAAGGCTGGGCAGATGCAGTAAAAGCTCTAGTAAAATCTTATTTTGAAGGCAGCTCATCTCTAGAATTTGATTTCTCTGATATTAGACCTAAAGGTGCAGCACTTGTTACTTCGGGAGGTAAAGCGCCAGGACCTCAACCACTAAAAGAGTGTCTATTTAAATTAGAGAGCATATTAAGTCAAAAGGAGAATGGGGATAAATTATCTTCAATAGAAGTGCATGATATGGTGTGTCATATTGCAGATGCAGTATTAGCCGGAGGCATTCGTAGAGCTGCGCTGATTTCTCTATTCTCTGCTGATGATGATGAAATGATTTCTTGTAAATCTGGAAATTGGTGGGAACTTAATCCTCAACGTGGCAGAGCAAATAACTCAGCAGTACTTCTTAGAAATAAAATAACCAAAGAATTCTTTATGAGTCTTTGGGATAAGATTAAAAATTCAGGCAGTGGAGAGCCTGGTATCTACTTAAATAATGATAAAGATTGGGGTACAAACCCGTGTTGTGAAATTGCACTACGCCCTTTTCAATTTTGTAATTTATGTGAAGTAAATGTATCAGATGTAGTAGATCAAGCAGATCTTAATAAAAGAGTTAAAGCTGCCGCGCTAATTGGAACATTGCAAGCTGGTTATACAAATTTCCACTATCTTAGATCAGTTTGGCAGAGAACTACAGAAAAAGAGGCACTTATAGGAGTTGGTATGACTGGTATTGGATCTGGAGTTGTTCAAAATTTAGATCTTGAAATGGCCTCAAATATAGTAAAAAGCACTAATTTAGAGGTGGCTAAAATCATAGGAATTAATTCTGCTGCTCGTTGTACTACAATAAAACCCAGTGGGTGTATGGTACCTGAAACTGAAATAATAACAAATAAAGGAATTCTTTCATTAGAAGAGATATTTAAAGCAAATGGATATGATTTACTTGATTTTAAGAATAATGAAAAGCTATTTTTAGAAGTAACAGAAGATATAAAAGTCAAAGACTTAAATGATGAATGGCAACAAATTAATAAATTATACATTAATGGAATAGAAGAAACATTTGATGTAGAGTTTGAAGATGGCTTGGTAGTTACAGTTACAGCAAATCATAAATTTTTAACTAAAAATAGAGGGTGGATTAGAGCAGATGAATTGGAAGATAGTGATGATATTGTAAATTATTAGATTAATTTTCACAATTAAGCTTATTATCATAATTAATTAGATATTAAAATAGGAAATACCGTAATTGAATTTGATGGAGATTATTGGCATTCTCTACCTAATAATATAGAGAGAGATAGACTAAAGGATAAGATATATGCTAATATAGGATTAAATTTAATTAGAGTTAAAGAATCAGATTATTTAAAAAACAAGCAATTAATATTAGAAAATATAATAGAATTAATTAAATATTATGAAAATTAAAAAGATAACAAAGTCTGGAAATAAATTTACTGTTGACATAGAAGTAGATAATACTCATACATATCAACTAAAAAATAAATCTGTGGTTCATAACACCTCCTCTTTAGTCCTGGGCACATCTTCTGGCATACATGCGTGGCATAATGAATATTATATCAGGAATATAAGAGTAGGTAAGAATGAAGCAATCTATACATATCTAAGCATATATCATCCAGAGCTGGTACAAGATGAATACTTTAGACCACATGATACAGCAGTAATATCAGTACCTCAAAGAGCTCCACAAGGGTCAATATTAAGAACAGAATCAGCATTAGATCTTTTAGATAGAGTAAAACATTTTTACGAATATTGGATTAAGCCTGGTCATATCACTGGACAAAATACGCATAATATTTCTGCAACAGTATCAATTAAAGATAATGAGTGGGAGGAAGTTGGTAATTGGATGTGGGAGAATAAGAATTGTTATAATGGACTTTCAGTACTTCCATTTTCAGATCATACATATATCCAAGCACCTTTTGAAGATTGCACTAAGGAGAAATATGAAGAGATGATGAAATCATTGACAAATATAGACTTATCAAAAGTAATAGAGTCAGATGATAATACAGATCTTAAGGATCAAGTGGCATGTGCTGGAAATGCATGTGAGATAGCAGTATAGCATATTTATAATATATGATAAAATTAGTAGATCTACTTACTGAGAAGATAATAAAGATACCGCAGAGTCAGTTATTAAAGGCTGATTCTGCGTTTTCTTACATAAAAAAGAATGCAGACTCTCTTAAAAAGAAATCACCTAAAAGCTATATACAAGACCCGTATATTCCTAAGAGCTTTAAGAATATATTTAATATAGAAGATCTTAGAGGTAATTTAATATCGATAAGTCTAGGACTGTATAATGATCCTAAAGATAATGCTTATGCTAGAATGGACCAGCAGAATAGGGCAGTTATAGTAAATATCTCAAAATTAACAGACGAGTATAATTTTGTAACAAGCATAGAACACGAACTAGTACATGCTATAGACCCAAAAGCCTATGATGCAGAATTAGATGCAAAACTTGGAGTGAGAGCACCTAAAGCCCCGAGTAAGAATGCAAGCCCAGATAAAATAGAGCAATATGAAAAGGATCTTATAGCGCACTTAAATTCACCTGCAGAATTTGATGCACATACTTCAACTCTGATAAATACAATAGCCTCAGGGCTTGCAAAGAAAGACAAGGATAAGGTGGCAATGTCAACAGTTAAAAGCCAACTATTTAAGGCTCTTTCTGACATAAAGACTAAGAGCTACGATGAGGTATATAATAAGTATAAAAATACAGCAGTTCCTTTTTTATTCCTAAGAGGACCGTGGATAAAAGACAGAATTGAGACAGCAAGAGATAATTTTTATTCTGAGCTGGTCAAGATTAAGGCTTGGTCAACTGATGAGCAATTATATAAGAGATTTCTTAAAAGATTGAGTATAGAATTATAATACTCATAAGAAATATTTAATAATGTTATAAAAAAATCATAGATTTAAATATGACATTTACTATAACAACAGAGAATATTTATTTATCAATTATCTTATTGCTGATAATATTGCAAGTGTATCAGTGGTCTAAAATAAAATCACTTAAAGTTCAATTAGAATTACAAATACACAATATAGTAATAGGTGTAGCAAGTGCATTGACTGTATTAGAAAAAAAGATAGATGAAAAACAAGATAAGCAGTAGAGGTTTTGGAGACACTGTAGCTAAATTTACGCATTTCTTTGGACTTGATAAATTTTCTTCATGGTTTGCTAAAAAAATACTAGGTTTACAGGACTGTGGATGCCAAAGACGACAAGGTGCACTAAATAGATTACTTCCCTATAAAAATAAAAGTCATGACTCAGAGACAATATTTAACAGTAAATACTTTAGCGAGCGTCAAGGAGATGATAGCTCACATTCAAAAGCATGATATAATTGCATTTGATACTGAAACAAACTCTCTAAATCCCAGAAAAGGTAAAATTATAGGATTCTCTATTACTGGAGAAAGGGATCATGGTTACTATATGCCTACTATGATCCTTCAAGATGGTCTGCTTATAGACTCTAAGATAGAGGGTGTGCTATGCCATGATATAGCTAAGAGAATTATTGCACTATTAATTGATAAAAAAATTATAGGGCATAACTTATCTTTCGATGCCAGATTCGTTAAGAATTTTTATGGTGTAGATCTTATTAATAGTATTCATGCAGATACTATACTTATGGTGCATACTATTCAAGAAGAGGGTGTAAATTCAGAAAATGGAGGTGGGTCTTTTGCACTTAAAGAGGTGGCTAAAAGCATACAATCTGAAATTGGCATTGATGTATCTAGTGAGGCTAATCAAGAGCAGATAGAACTTAAAGAGTCTATAAAAAGAAATGGGGGTAGTATTACAAAAGACAATTATGAGATTTGGAAAGCTGATCTTGATATACTCTCAAAATACGCCTGTGCTGACGTTGACTTAACTCTTAGGATATATGATTACTATCTTACTAAGATTGAAGAACAGGGTTTGACTAATTTCTTTTTTAATGATGAGGTTATGCCTCTTTATAAAGAAGTAACTATACCTATGGAAGATAAGGGGGTAAAATTAGATATTGAACTCATTAAATCTTCAAGAGAAAAGATAAATGTGGAGATGAGCAAGTATATAGATATAATTACTAAAGATCTACTATCAAAACAACAAGTTAAAACTTGGATATTAAATAAGGCTCAACAAGAGTGGCCAGTAAGTAATAAAGGCAAATTTGCTCAAGCTATTGCAGATTATTATAAATTACCACTTCCAAAATCTGAAAAAACTGGAAAATATAATATTACAAGATCAAATCTAACTTTATTGCCCGCTTCACCAGCACAGAGATTTTTAATTGAAGGTCATGATTTTTTATTAGAAGATTCTGATATTCAAGCAATTAGTCTTAAACTATGGAAAGACGATAATGATGGACTATTTTTTAATATACAGTCTAAAGATCAAATGGGAGATATTGCATTCAATGCATTAGGTATAAAACCACTATCAAGTACACCAGGAGGCAAACCACAATTTGATGATGAACTTATTCAAAGTATTTCAGATAAATATGAATGGGCTAAAAATCTAAGGATATATGGTAAGTTACTAAAAATAAGATCTACTTATATGGATAGATTCTTAGAAGCACATGAAGATGGTCGATATTTCTTTTATTATAAACAGCATGGCACAGTCTCTGGAAGATATGGTTCAGACTCTCAGCAATTACCTAGACCTAAAGAAGAAGGCGATGATGATCCTATAGTAGTAGAATATACAAATCTAGTAAGAGCATTCTTTATTCCAGATACAGATAATAAATTTATAGATTGTGACTATGAGTCTCTTGAGCCACATGTATTCGCACATGTATCTGGAGATGATGGACTCAAGGACATCTTTAGGAATAACTGGGACTTCTACTCTACTATCGCAATAAAAACAGAAAAATTAGATCAATACTCCCCTGATAAAAAAGCAGAAAATTTCTTAAGAAAGCAGGCGCCAAAACTTAGAAATAAAGCCAAAGCCTATGCTCTAGGTATTCCTTATGGTATGGGAGCTTATGCACTTGGTATGAATCTAGGTATACCAGCAAAACAGGCACAAGTTTTAGTAGACGGTTATCTTAATGGATTTCCTGCACTAAAAGAGTGGATGGACAGATCTAAATATGATGCACAAAATCTAGGGTATGTAAAAACTCAAGTAGGTCGTATACGTCACTTAGACAAGGTTAAAAAGATACATGATACTCTAGGAGAGGCTATTACTGATTGGCAAGTTAGACAATTATTAATTAAACAATACGGTAAAGATAAAGTTACTAAGCTGTATAGAGACTATGTTAATGGTATTAATAATGCCAGAAATGTACAGATTCAGGGGTTATCTGCATCTATAGTAAACCGTGCCGCCATTGCAATTAATAGACGACTCAAAGATTTAGGTATAAATGGATGGGTATGTGCACAAATTCATGATCAGATTATTACAGAAGTGCCAGCAAAAGATGCAGAAATCTGTGCTAAGATAGTACAAGATTGTATGGAAAATACTACTAAAATAAGCATAGATCTTAAAGCACCTCCAGCTATTGCCTACAATTGGAAAGATGGCCACTAAAATATAAATTTAGAGTATTTATTATAGAATTTTACACTTTAAAAATAAGTTTTTTAATATCAAATCAATTTAATAATATACAGTTATGAGATACATTCAAATAGACACAGAAGTTGAAGTAGATGTTTATGATATAATTGAATCAATGACAGGTCCAGAATTATTAGAATTTAGAGGCCTAATTGATGAAGAAATTAGAGGATATAATATCGAATCAAATTCTCAATCAAGTGCTGTGATAGTAATGCCTCATATAGGGCATTCATCAGAACCTAGTACATTTATAAATGCCTGTTCAAAACTAGTTGAAAATAAATGGAGACTGAGTGTAGAAGATGAACACGCAATTTTAAAAATAGCAAACAAACTTTAATTAAATAAATCGTTATGTCAAAATTAAAACCACTAAATGGTCATGTAGTACTGCGACCAGTAGAAACATCGGAAGAGATGGTAGGAAATATTATCCTTCCAGACATGGGCAAAGAGCGTCCAGAATCAGGTGAAGTAGTAGCAATCTCAAATGCTTGGAACTATCACACTGATAAAGAAGTCCCTTCAAATCTAAATGTAGGAGACATTGTACTTATTCCAAAACTTGGATCAATGTCAGTAAAACTAGAAGGACAAGATTATTATATAACAAGAGAAACAGAAATTTTAGCAATAATAAATTAATATGAGTACAACAAATAGCGTTTTCGGAACAGAACTTAAAGAGCAGCTTCTTGCTGGTATTGAGAAATTAAATAAGACAGTATCATCTACATTAGGTCCAGGTGGACGAACAGTACTAATACGTGAACCTTATGGTGAAGTAAAAGCCACTAAAGATGGAGTTTCAGTTGCAAAAAGCTACAATAGGCTTGAGAATGATATCGAAGATATTGGGGCTCAGATGGTAAAGCAGGTTTCTATTAAGTCTGCAAATGAAGCTGGCGATGGTACTACAACTTCAACTTTATTGGCAGCTACTATGATCAGTGAAGGTATGAAGACTATACGTCAAGGAGTTAATGCAGTAGAAGTTAAGCACGGTATTGATAAGACAGTCACTATGATTATAGATCAACTTAAATCACTATCAGTAGATGTCAGCACAGAAGATCAAATTAAACAAGTGGCAACTATCTCAGGTAATAATGATATTGAAGTAGGAGAGCTGATTTCTGCTGCTATAGATAAAGTTGGTCGTGAAGGTATTGTGACTATTGAAGAATCTAAGACCGGTGAAACTACTCTTGAAGTAGTTGAAGGTATGCAATTTGATCGTGGATATAAGAGTCCATATTTTGTGACTAATAATACTACAATGAATGCAGTACTAGATGATTGCTATATTATGCTCTATGATGGTCGTATTCAAACTGCAGCTGAAATGATTCCATTTTTACAGAAAGCAAATACTGAAAATAGATCACTTCTAGTAATTGCAGAAGATTTTGGAGATGAGGCACTCGCACTAATGATCGTAAATAAAATGCGAAATGTAGTAAAAGTATGTGCAGTAAAAGCACCAGACTTTGGAGATAGAAGAACTTTGATTCTTGAAGATATGGCAATTCTTACTGGAGGTACAGTAATGTCAAAAAGCAAAGGACATAAACTTGATAAACTCTCATCTTCAGAATTAGATAAATATCTAGGTAAATCACGTCTTGCCACAGTAGCTAAAGAGACTACTACAATAGTAGATGGTAAAGGGGATGAGACAGCAATTTCTAATAGAGCAAATGAGATTAAAGAGCAGATAGAAAGTGCAACATCATTTTTTGAAAAAGAGAAACTTCAAGAGCGTCTTGGTAAACTTGTAGGTGGAGTTGCTATTATAAATGTAGGTGGAAATTCTGAAATTGAGATCAAAGAAAAGAAAGACAGAGTAGAAGATGCACTTCTGGCGACTAAAGCCGCACTTGCAGAAGGTATACTTCCAGGCGGTGGTATTGCACTTATCAAAGCATTTATGTCTATAAAGAATAATACTATAAATTGGAATTCAAATGAAAAGATTGCTCTTTCTATAGTAGAAACTGCCTGCTATGCGCCATTTAAAACAATTCTATCAAATTCAGGTATTGAGAATTGGTATGAAATTTTATATAATGTAAATTCTAAAGACGATGCATTTACAACATTTGATGCTAAAAATAGAGCAGTAGTAAATGGTATTGAAGCTGGTCTACTTGATCCTACAAAAGTAGTAATATCTTCTATAAAAAATGCAGCGAGTGTAGCTGGTACAATACTCACAGTAGATGCCGTGGTACTTGAAAAAAAATCAGATAAAGAGCAAGACACTCCAGATCCTATGATGGGCATGGGTATGTAATCTCTACTAAGGATATTATATAATTATTTGATTATAATTCAATTTTAAACCATAATATATGTAATAAAAGCTTTTATTTCTAGATATAGATTATAAAAGCTTTTATTATTATTTCTGCAAATAAAAAATAAAGATTTATGAAAGCTGCATTAATATCAATAATGAGTAATATAGGAACTGGGATGAATTCTCAAGGATCTGGATATGGTCTCATATGCACAAAAATGGTCAAAGATCAAAATCCACAAGATGTAATAGATGTCAATCCAGATCCTAGTACTTGGAGTCAATATGAAAAACTTTATATATGTGAAGGTGTAAATTTTACTGATGGCAGTTTTAATATCCCAGGAGGACCTCAGTCAATTCATACTGAGAAGATGCAGGCAATATCTGAATTTGAAGGCGAATTTGAATTTGTTAATAAAATTTTTGATTTTAGAAAATTTAACCAGAGGATAAAAGTCGATAGTCATAATTGGCCTATAAGCAGTGCTGTAGATTATTTTTCTAAACCAAATCCTAATATTGTAATAGGAGATTCACATTCTCTCTCAGTCTGGAGACCAGGGTACGCTCTTAGTTTTAATCCAGGTAAAACGCTATATGGTTGGCTTAAACATGCAAATGCACAAGCTATAAATGAAATCAGAGGTGGCAATGTAATACTTTATTTTGGAAATATAGATATTCGTCATCATTTATGTAGAAATATAGATCCAATTACTGCCACAAAAGAATTATTTACAAAATATGTAAATTTTGCAAAAGAATTAAATAATCCTATACTAGTTCAATTACTTCCAATAGAACATGAATCTCGTAAAATACCAGGAACTGGATTATATAAAAAGCAACCATTTTTTGGATCTAGACAGCAAAGAATGGAATTAAGACAAATAGCAAATGATATTATTGCTAATTCTGGACTTAAATTTATATCATGGCCAGATAGCTGGATTGATGATGATGGTACTGCGATGTTAGATATTTTAGAATCTAGGCAAAGTGTACATCTCAAACCTAAATATTATCCATACTTACAGGATATATTGTCTTAATAATAATAATATGATTAAATTCTATTATGAGTAATATATTAGAACAAGCAAATAATATAGTTTTTAAAAGAGGTGAAGAGGGATCTAGACAATATGGTCCTATGAAAGAGAGTATGGAAAAAGCCGCTCTATTAGCTTCTACTATGTGCAATAAAGAAATTACAGCAAAAGACATGTATCTTTGTATGGTAGCATTAAAAATGTCTAGAGAATCTTATAGTAAAAAGTATGATAATATACTAGATGCTATATCTTATATGGCAGCAATGGTAGATCATTATAAAGAAGATTATAATAAAACAAAATAAGATATGAAGATAATTAAAACAAGACCAGTAAAAACTCCAACCAGAGGTACTAATAAAAGTGCAGGTATAGACTTTTATATTCCAAATGATTTTGAATGTACAATACTTAGACCAGGAGAAGATATTCTAATTCCATCAGGTATTAAAGCAAATATTCCTACTGGATATATGTTAATGGCAGCAAATAAAAGTGGAATAGCTACAAAAAATAAGCTCATTAAAGGAGCTGAAATAGTAGATGAGGATTATACTGGAGAAATTCATATTCACGTATTCAATGCAGGTAAAGCAAATGATATACTTGAAGCAGGTAAAAAAATTATTCAGTTTATACTCGTACCAGTAAATTATGAAGAAGTTGAAGTAGTAGATCAATTAGATTCTATAGAGACTCAAAGAGGTGAAAGTGGATTTGGAAGTACTGGAATTAACTAAAAAAATAAAATAAAGGTTGTGTCAAAATTAGATAAAGTTTATCTTAATATTGCAAAAGAGATAGCCACCCTTTCTCATTGTGAGAGAAATAAAGTAGGTGCACTTTTAATAAAAGATGGAAATATTATAGCATTTGGGTATAATGGTACTCCTTCTGGAATGGATAATTGCTGTGAAAGAGACAATATTACACTCCCGTATGTTGTACATGCTGAAATGAATGCTATTCTTAAAGCTGCAAAATCAGGATATTCAATAAATAATGCCATTTTATATTTGACTCTTAGTCCTTGTATTGAATGTGCAAAATTAATATTACAATCTGGAATAAAAAGAGTACTATATCTAGAGCAGTATAGAAAAACTGATGGTATAGATTTTTTAAAACAATTTATAGAAATTTCCAAATATGAGATTTAAAAACGCAAATGAAGCATTTAAAAGTCTTTACTTAGATATAATGTCTACGGGGGTAGATTTTGCTAGTACTAAAGCAAAATTTAATGCCTCTTTTACTTTAGATAATCCAATGCAGATGATTATCACAGAACCAGAACGTAAGTTTAATGTAGACTATGCAGAATATGAGTGGCATTGGTATTTAACAGGAAATAGAGACGCATCTGAAATTTCTGAACGTGCTAAGATATGGAAGAACATGATGATTCCAGGCACTACAGAAGTGAATAGTAATTATGGATTTTTTTGGAATAAAAATGGACAGTTAGATCGTGCTATCCAGGAGCTCAAGAGCAACCCGAATACAAGAAGAGCGATAGTAGTTCATTACGATATAAATGAGCTAGACAGATATGCCTCAGACACTCCATGTAATGTTGTATTAAACTTCACAATAGTTGATGGTCGACTTAATCTTACAGTATTCGCAAGAAGTATTGATTTATGGCTGGGATTCTGCAATGATCAATATACTTTTGCAAAGCTCATGAATAAAGTCAATACAGAATTGGGATTAGAAATTGGATCTATGCATTTTTTTATAACAAATTTACATATATATCCAAGACATTATGATAAGATCAAACCTCAAACTAGCTATATGAAATTCTCTGATATTCCAGATATGGAAACTACAGTATCTCAAAGCTATGTATCATTTAAAAATGAAGAGACTCAAGAATATCAATGTAAAATAGAAGATAATATATCAATAGAGCAAGAGGAGTCTAAAGGATCTCAGAGTGTATATAAACTTGAAGATACAGAAAAAATTACAAAGAAGAGTGTGATATTAAATGAACAGGGATTTAATCCAATAGCTCTAGAATGTCTTGACTATTATATAGATATTAATCGAAAGACAGAAAAAGTTTTTATAGATACTAAGAAAAGAGAATTTAATACTGGAGATAAATATATAGATAATGTAAATTTATTTCATAATATTGATAGAAGATATGAGGGCTTTATATTCTTGCTTGAAGATTATTTTATGCAAGAAAATTCACTCACTTGGGATCTATATAAACCAGTAGCAAATCCTAATTGGGGAATTTATGATTATCTCTTCTTGATCTACTCACATAGAATATTTGGATCAGGTACTTCAAATCAATATAATCATGGATATAATAATACTATATTATTGAATTTCCAAAGATTTAATTCTTATGAAGATTTTTATCCTTTTATGAAAGCAGATACTGGAAATTTTGTAAGCTGCTGTGTAAATCAACCTCCACGTTATCCACTAAAAGATCTAGTAATAAATCATTTTAGACCTTGGGCAGATCATATCATTGATAAAATAAAACCAGGTACTAGTCTTGATGGTATAGTAGATATAATGAATGAGTATAATAGAGATAATAAACTCCATGCATTTAATTTCCACTATCTTTTAATGGCAGGAGATCTTGCAAATTATGTAAATCTTGACACTAAACTAAATGGTCTATTTGAAATAAATGAGTGGACACATTGTAAATTAGGTCCTACTGCTACAGCTTCAATGAAAATACTAAAGCCAGGATTTAAATATGGGGATTTTATAAAATTAGCAGAGAGATATAATATGAAGCCGATGGATTTAGAGGATTTGTTATGTGTTTTTTTAAAATATATAAAAAACCCAATTTGGGAATATTATATTAAACCTGGACATACATTTAGAGATTTTGAAAATGGTTGGAATATACCAGGAGTAGAAAAGCATAAATCCTATTATAAATTTAAAAAAATATTTGAAGATCAGGGCAAATTATAAAAGTCATGATATTTATTATAGATAGAGAATTACTACTACTAATTATCTATAATAAACTTATTTGGTCCTCTAAAACTGCAGAAGGTAGTAGCTCTGCATATTTTTCAGGACCTTTTTCATTTTATGAATTATCAAAGAATATACGATCAAATTTGTCAAAGAGCAAAATCTGAATTAGTTCAAAGAAAAGAACATAAGAAAAATGGAGGATATTACGAAGGACATCATATTATTCCAGAATGTTTAGGTGGTAATGGTCATAGTTATGATTGGGATGATGAGAATATAGCACCTTTAAGCGCAAGAGAACATTTTTTATGTCATTGGTTACTTTGTGAGATAAGTCCAAATAATAAAAAATTAATATACGCATTTCAATTTATGTGTGAATCTACTAAAATAAGTAGGTATACTCCCAGCTCAAGAATTATTGAATATGCTAGAAAATTATCTAGAGATAAAAAAACAGGGTCAAAATTATCCAATGAAACTAAACTAAAAATGAGTTTAGCTCAGATTGGTAATAAAAAATGGTTGGGAAAAAAACATTCTCAAGAAACTATAGATAAAATGAGTTTAGCTCAGATTGGTAAGCCTAGTAAATTAAAAAATAGAAAATTATCAGATGACACAAAAAATAAAATGAGTTTATGTAAAATTGGTAATAAAAATCCAAATTACGGAAAATCTACTTGGAATAAAGGACTATCTCATCCACAAAAAATTATTAAATGCTTACATTGTAATAAAGAAGGTGGAATAGTTAATATGAAAAGATATCATTTAGACAATTGTAAAAATAAATAAAATTAACAAGTATGATAACACTACTCTACTTTAGTACAAAGACACGCGCGCCTCGTAAAATGTTTAAACTAATAGCACAGCAAGCCGCATCATACTATGAGTGATTTTGAAAATGGTTGGAATATACCAGGAGTAGAAAAGCATAAATCATACTATAAACATAAATTAAATTTTCAATAAGAATGTATGCAAAATCAGTAGAATACAAGAATAAGGAATTAGGTACATTAGGAGAAAAGATCATAGCAAACTACTTTAACTCAAGAGGTATAATTACAATACTATCTGAAAATCCATTTGATCATGAAAAGGATATGACTATAGATGGAAAAAATGTAGAAGTAAAAACTCTAGTACCTATGATTAAAGATAAATCTTTTATGATTAAAAGAAATCAATTAAATAAGATTAGAAATAGTTATAGAACTTATTTTATTGCAGTACCTCTTAATAAATTAAATAATCCATATTCTGGAAAAGTGTATGAACTAGATCCTACTAATATGATTACTCAGGATAGTTTAATAGAACACTTAGTTACTGATAATATATGTATTCCTATAGATCAAGAGGCTATAAAGCATATTCATACTATAACAAATCAGAATACTTTAGATTATATGAAAAATCTTTCAACATCAAACTTTTAATATAAAATGAGAAGCGTACTTTATTTTTCAACACAGACATGTACACCTTGTAAAATGTTTAAACCACTAGTACAATCTACTGCACTAGAACTAGGCATTAATGTAAATTATATAGATGCACAACAAAATCCATCTATGGCCCAAGCACATTCAGTTACATCAGTACCCACAATTGTAGTAATGGAAAATGGCATAACAGTAAATAAGGCAGTAGGTGCAATGTCTAAACCTCAATTAATTAATCTACTTAAAGGATAAATTTAAATTTAATAACATTTATAATCATATTATATTATGAACAATCAGAAATTAAACATATCATTAGATAAGACTACAGCAGTAGTATGTGAAAAATGTGGTGGAAATGTATTTAGAGATGGGCTTTTAATCCGTAAAGCTTCTAAATTTCTAACTGGCACTCCTCAAGATGCACTTGTGCCTATTCAAGTATTTTGCTGTGCAGTGTGTGGACATACTAATGATGATTTCATGCCTAAAGAATTACAAAAAACTCAGCTAGATGCCTAATCAGAATTATGGAGTTAGATATGATTTAGGTCAAAAAGCTATATCATATTCGCAATATAGCATGTATAAATCATGTCCTCATAATTGGTATTTGCAGTATGTAAAGAAGAATAAAAAATTTGAGCAAAGTATTCATCTAACTTTTGGAACTTCTATACATGAGGCTCTGCAAAAGTATATAGAGATAATGTATACAGAATCTGGAACTGCTGCAGATAAAATTGATTTACTAGGTTTTTTTAAACAGAGAATGATAGAAAATTATAAAGAGGCGCTCACTTCTAATAATGGAAATCATTTTTCTAATCCTACAGAATTACAAGAATTTTTAGAAGACGGTAATACAATACTTGAGTATATTAAAAAGAAGAGAACTGAGTATTTTAGTCTTAAAAATAATACTTTAGTGGGCATAGAAATACCTATTACTGAACATGTAGTAGATGAAATACCCAATGTGCTAATGATTGGTAGTATAGATCTTATTATGAAGAATAAGAATACGGGGAAATATACTATCTATGATATTAAAACTAGTACATCAGGGTGGAAAGATAAAGATAAATCTGATAAGAATAAAATAAATCAAGTTCTTTTCTATAAGCACTTTTATTCAAAAAAATTAAACATTGATCCAGAAATGGTTGATGTAGAATTCTTTATCGTTCGTCGTAAGATTTATGAAGATGCAGAATTTCCTATAAAGCGAGTGCAAGAATTCAAGCCTTCTCAAGGTAAACCATCAGTAAAAAAAGCAATAGAAGATCTTAAATCATTTGTAAAAGATGCATTTACTTCAGATGGTCAATACATAGATAAAGAATACCCTAAGAATTTTGATTCATGTAAGTGGTGTCCATTTAAGGATAATGATCAACTTTGCAGTAAAAAATAATAAAAAATATTCTTAAAATATACATCATAAATATTTTATGTATATTTATAGATAAAGAAATATGATACAAGAACAGCAAAGAGTACTTACATCAATTAAACTCCCAAAGGGTATTTATGAAGATTTTAAAGTATTGACTAAGATCAATAAAATGTATTTACAAGATTTAGCAGAAAGATCTGTATTTTTATATATTACAGATCCAGAATTTAGACATAAAATGCATAGTACATACAGTACATACTATACAGGAAGTCAATTCGTAGATGACATTAAAAAATTAAAAAGTTTATAATTATGACAAATACAGGTTACATTAAAAAAGAAGATAGGAAAAAGATCCTATTTTTAGGTGATGATCTTAGATTTTTTAGCGGTATTGCTACTATGTCTAAAGAAATAGTTTTAGGTACTGCTCATATATTTAACTGGGTTCAAATAGCTGGAGGAATGAACCATCCAGACAAAGGTAAGAGACTCGATCTTTCAACAGATACAGATAGTATTTTAGGAATTGATAATTCTTCTGTAATATTATATCCTACTGATGGATATGGAAATCCAGATCTAATACGTCAAATATTACAAATAGAAAAGCCAGATGCTATATTAATATTTACTGATCCTAGATATTATACTTGGCTTTTTGATATGGAAGCTGAGATTAGAAAAACCACCCCCCTAATATATCTAAGTATATGGGATAATTTTCCAGCTCCTCTATATAATAAATCATATTATGAATCATGTGATACTTTCATGTGCATTTCAAAGCAGACAAAATTAATAACAGAGATGGTGCTTGATTCTCTTGCAAAAGAGAAGATAATAGAATATGTACCACATGGAATTAATGAGAATATCTTTAAACCAATCACAGAATATTCACCTGAGTATAATGATATGATAACACTTAAAAAATCTATATTTGGTGATTTCGATCCAGAATTTGTACTTTTATACAATGCTCGTAATATTCGTAGAAAATCTACTTCAGATCTGATTGCAGCCTGGTCTCACTTTACGGATTCTATAGGCAAAGAGAATGCAAAGAAATGTGCACTACTACTGCATACTCATAAAACTGATGAGAATGGTACTGATCTACCTGTAGTTATAGAATTACTATGTGATCCAGAGTATCAGAAAGTATATTTTGCAGATGGTGCATATAGTCCAGATCAAATGAATTTGCTATATAATATTGCAGACGGAACTGCTCTAGTAAGTTCTAATGAGGGTTGGGGTCTATCTTTGACAGAGTCTATGATGGCAGGCAAAATGATAATTGCAAACGTTACTGGAGGTATGCAAGATCAAATGAGATTTGTAGATGATCAAGGTCAGTGGTTTACTCCTTCTACAGAACTACCATCTAATCATCAAGGCACTTTAAAAGATCATGGCGCATGGGCAATTCCAGTATTCCCTTCTAATTTAAGTCTAGTAGGTAGTCTGCCTACTCCATATATTTGGGATGATAGGTGCGATTTTAGGGACATTTCTACCGCAATCCATTATCTATATAACATAGGCCTAGAAGATCGTCAGAGAATTGGTCTGAGCGCTAGAAAATGGGTTACAGGTGATGAGTCTATGATGAGTGCAAGATGGATGTGTAAGAATGTAATAAATACGATAAATAAGACAATTGATAATTTTGAGCCAAGAAAGAAATTTCAATTGATAAAAATTGAATCAATCAAGCCTAAAAGGATTAAACATAAATTAACATACTAATATGATAAAGCCGTTATGTGTAATATCATGTCCTATTGACACTTATTCAGGATATGGTGCAAGAAGTAGAGATTTTATTAAAGCTCTTTATGAGTCAAAAAAAGACGAGTGGGATATTAAAGTACTGCCTCAGCGTTGGGGTAATTGCCCATGGGGTTTTATTAATGATCATCAGGAGACTATGGGTTGGATGAATACTCTACTAATTTATCAACTTAATCAACAACCAGATTATTGGTGCCAGATCACAGTACCAAATGAATTTCAACCTATAGGTAAACTATATAATTTAGGCGTAACTGCAGGTATAGAGACTACTATATGCGATCCTAGTTGGATTCAAGGAGTGAATAAAATGAATTTAACTTTAGTATCATCTGAACATGCTAAACAGGTATTTGAGAATTCAAAATTTGATCAAAAAGATAATAATACTGGTCAGATAATAGCGCATATAAAACTTGAGAAACCAGTAGAAGTTCTATTTGAGGGTATTGATACATCTAAATATTTTTATATTGATGATAATAATATCAAAGGTTCTGATTTAGTAGATTCTCTTGATGAGATCAAAGAAAATTTCTGCTTTTTATTTGTAGGTCATTGGATGAATGGAGATATCGGAGAAGATAGAAAAAATGTGGGATTAACTATAAAAACTTTCCTTGAGACATTTAAGAATAAGACTAATCCACCGGCTCTGATATTAAAGACAGCAAGAGGCACAAATAGTATAATGGATAGAGATGATATTCTTAATAAAATAGATTCAATTAGAAAGACTGTGATAGCTAAAACACTTCCAAATGTGTATTTACTTCATGGTGAACTTGGAGATAATGACATGAATGATCTATATAATCATGATAAAATTAAGGTTATGTTAGGTCTAGTAAAAGGCGAAGGGTATTTTAGACCACTTTCAGAGTTCTTTATGTCTAAAAAGCCAGCATTAGTATCATATTGGTCAGGTCATCTTGATTTTTGTAATGATGAATTTTGTAATTTTGTCCCAGGAGAACTTAAAGAGATACACCCCTCAGCTCAAGCACAGAATATGCTTATACAAGGATCACAATGGTTTTATCCAAATATGGACTTTGCAGCTAAGAAGATGCTAGATATGTGGCAGAATTATAAGAATTATGAGGTTAATGCTAAACGTCAATCTAGATATGTATTTGAGAATTTTACATATGATAAAATGAAAGAAAAACTCAATGAGACTTTAGATAAATTCCCTAAACATGTAGCTTTAAAATTACCCCAACTCAAAAAAATAGAATTACCCGCTTTAAAAAAAATGTAAATGATAGATAAATTAACTACTTGTCCAAAATGTGAAGCATTAGAATCTTGCTATACTACTCCTATAAATGAGACTATGAACTCCTATATTTGTTTTCAATGTGGGTATCAAACATCTGATTTAATGATAAAAGGAGAATTTGATTTTGAAGAATTTGAGTCCACACTCCCAGAACTTCATAAAGAATGTGCATATGTAGAAGAAAGTGGTAGAGTTTGGTACCCAGCTACTATAAATATTCCTACAAAAGGCACTGTATTTTTAAATGGTACTTCAAAAGATGATTGCTATTTTTCTGGAATTAAAACAAAAGAATTGACTAAAGAGGAGACGCAATCTCCACGTTTTAAAAATCAAACGCATAAATCTGACCCACAGACTATGCAACATTTTGGAATAGACGGATTTTTTGATGCTTGTGATTATATAGGATTTTTTTCTTTAGAGGAATAAAATTTAATTATAAAAAAGTATAATTTTAGTATAATTTCAGATATTTATTAATATATGGATAAGAACTTAAAAATGTTACCTATTAGTTATAATTTACACACAGAATTAAAATCTTATTGTAAAAATAATGGGCTTATTATGAAATCTCTTATAGAAAAATTAATAAAAAATGAATTATCAAAGAATATACGATCAGATAATAAAAAGAGCGAAGGATCAAATATTAGATAGAATCGGTAGAAAAAAGAAAGGTGATTATTATGAAGGACATCATATTATTCCAAGATGCTTAGGAGGAGTTGGATTTAGTAGACAATATTATCATGAAAATATAGTACTTCTTACTGGAAGAGAACATTTTTTATGTCATTGGTTACTTCATGAAATATATCCAGATAATAACCAATTATCAATAGCTTTTTATTCAATGTGCTATACTATGAAAGATTATAGATATATTCCAAGTTCAAGAATAGTAGAATATTCGAGATTAGCGATGGCTAATAGTATGAAGGGCTCAGGAAATCCAATGTACGGAAAAACACACTCTAAAAATGCAAAAGAAAAAATATCACGCACGCATAAAGGTAAAATTATATCAAATAGTACTAAAAAATTATGGATAGAATCTGGTCGAGGAAAATCTTGGATTGGAAAAACTCATTCTGAAGAATCAAAAAATAAAATGAGAAAAATTAGATCAGAAGAGACTAAACTTAAAATGAGAAAATCGGCAATTAATAGACCAATTAAAAAATGTCCGCATTGTGAATATGCCTCAACTACTAATATGGAAAGATGGCATTTTGATAATTGTAGAAAAAATAAATAGAAGAGTAGTGAAAACTCAAGAGTTAAATAATTTACAGTCTAATTCCAATTTTAGTCTATTTTCTATCTTAGAGAAAATATTGCTTGAATCATATACGCTTATTGGAGAAAATATAGACTTAGATAGTGTATATAATTATCAAAAACAAGGGTCATCTATATGGTCTTTTAATGATAAGCACAACATAAAGCATTACACAAAAGTAAATTATAATCCAGGAGTAGAAGATAAGCAAATAACTGTTAAGTTTTTTTGGATTGGAAAAGATGATAAACCAAAGTATGATAAGCCACCATATACAGATGAAAAAGTATTTAATACACATCTTAAGATTTTTGTAGATGAAATATTACCTTTACTAAAATCATATGAAAATCACTTTGGAATAGATTATATAACTTTAGATCCTACAGATGAAATTAGATATAGATTATATAGAATAGCATTAAATTCTATTTTAAATAAATCTGAATATGAAATGAAAGAGGATGTGGAGAAAAATTTACTTTTTATAAAAAGAAAATAATGATACCAACAATAAGTTACGCAATCACAGCATGTAATGAACATGAAGAATTAAAGCGCTTAATTACGCAATTAGAGACACATATAGGACTAGACGATGAGATCATTATTCAAATAGATACAAGCGCAACAGCTGCAGTTAGACAATTACTGGCGAATGAATTTATAAAAGGTGTACAAAATAGGACAGTTATAGAATTTCCATTAAATAAAGATTTTGCCACTTTCAAGAACAATATAAAGAATTTTTGTAAAAAGGATTATATTATTTTTATAGATGCTGATGAATACTTAAATGAGGATATTATTGAATATCTACCAATGATATTAGAAATGAATCCCGAAGTAGATCTGTACTATATTCCAAGATGGAATACAGTAGAAGGTTTAACAAAGGAGCATATATCTAAATGGGGTTGGAATCTAGATGATCAAAGTAGAATTAATTGGCCAGATCTTCAGTCACGTATCATGAAAAATACTTCTGAGATATATTGGAAAGGAAAAGTACATGAAAGACTAGAAGGTTTTAAATACGTATCAAGGCTTCCAGATGATTTTAGATTATATCACCCAAAAACAATAGAAAAGCAAGAAAAACAAAATAAATTATACGAAACAATATGATAGTAATTACTGGGAAGAATGGATTGTTAAGTAGAGAATTACAAAAAATAGATCCAAATATTATAGGACTATCTAGCAATGATTTTGATATTACAAAAGATGATATAAAATTAAAATTAAAATCAATAAATCCAGATATTATAATTCATGCAGCAGCTATAACTAATTCACATGATATAGATATAAATCCAATACTTGCTATAAAAACTAATATAATAGGTACTGGATATATATCTGAATATTGCATTGAGAATAATAAAAGATTAATCTATATATCTACTGATTATATATATCCAGGAATACGTGGAAATTATAAAGAAATAGATCATATACTGCCATATAATAATTATGCATGGACAAAATTAGGAGGAGAGTGCTCAGTTAGATTGAATCCAAATCATTTAATAATTAGAACTAGTTTTGGTTCAAATAAATTTCCATATACAAAAGCATGGACTAATCAAATAGTTAGTAAAGATTATATTGATATTATAGCTCCAATGATATTAAAAGCGATAAAATCTGATATTACTGGAATATTAAATATAGGAACGCATGCTAAAACTATATTTGAATATGCATCTAAGTATAATAAAGTTGAATCAATTAAAAAACCAACAAATAATAATTTTAGTTTAAATATTAGTAAATATGAAAAATTACTCAGTGATTAGTAAATGTCCAATAACCGAGCATAATAAACAAATAAAATATTTTGATTTAGGAAATATTCCATTAGTTAATAATTTGTGTGATACTAGAGAAGACTCTATTAATGCTCAAAAATTTCCGTTAAATATAAATTATTATCCTAAATCAGGAGAATCTTCATTAAGTATAGCTGTAGATGGGGAATTATTGTTTTCATATTATCTATTTAAATCAGAAGTAAATAAGCCATATTCTAAACATTGTCAAGAAATGTTTAAAAATATTCAAGAGTATATTAATATAGAAGATAATACAAGTATAATTGATATTGGTGGTAACGACGGTACATTACTTAATTCATTTAGAAGTGTAAGTGATAAAGTATTAGATTTATTAAATATAGATCCATCACAAAATTTATCTTTAGCGTGTAAAGAAAAAAATATTCCATGTTTAACTAAATTTTTTTCATATAAAATAGCTATAGAATTAGATAAAAAATCTGATGTGATTATTTCTACTAACGTATTTCAACATTTATTAGATATAAATTCTTTTGCAAAAGGAGTTGAACATTTATTAACTGAAAATGGTATTTGGATTTTAGAATTTCCATATTGGATTAGCGGAATGGAAACTAATCAATTTGATCAAATATATCATGAGCATGTATTTTATCATTCTATAACTCCTATGAAAATGATGATGGAAAAACATGGAATGAAAATTATTAATATTACTAAACAAGATATACATGGTGGTACTCTAAGACTTATAATAGCTAAATTTAATTCTAAACATACTGTAGATAACACCATTGAAGAATATATTCAATTAGAAAAAAAGTATGATTTAGATTATCATATTAAATGGGGAGAAGAAGTCCAAAAACATATTATTAATTCTAAAAACTTTATTAAACAATTAAAATCTGAAGGGAAAACTATCTATGGATTTGGAGCAGCTGCTAAAGGGTGCATTTATTTAAATGCAATGAATTTAGACTATAATGATATTGATGTTGTTATTGATGATACTGATATTAAACAAGGAAAATTTATTCCTGGTACAGGTATTCAAATAGTAAATAGAAGTATTTTAAAACAAAAACAACCAGATTATATATTAATTTTAGCACATAATTTTGCAGATTATATTATTAAATCTTTAAATTTAGAATATAAAGGAAAATTTATTATTTTAATACCAAACATAAAAACTATTTAAAATATGATACCAAATATAAAAAAAATTACAAAAGATGAACTTTTTTATTGGTTATGTAATGAAGCTGGAGTTAATCATCATAGTTGGTTTGGTGATCATTTATATGTAGGTGGACTAGAAATACAACAAGTACCTGAAGAATATATTGAATATTTATGGTTCTTAAAAAATAAAAAATTTAAAAATTATTTAAATATAGGAATTGGTAAAGGTGGATCATTTTTAATTGAAACTTTTATTCAAGAAAATTTAGAATCTTCAACAGCCATAGATAACTCTTCTTATTGGCATCAAGATCAAAGAGAATCTATTGTAGAAAAAATAAAATGGTTGAAAAATAATTTAACTAATACAATAGAATTTTATGATACTGATAGTAATGAATGGTTAACTAAATGTAATAAAAAATATGATATTATTTTTATTGATGGAGATCATTCATATGAAGGTGTTAAAACTGATTATAATAATGCTTTACCTTTACTAGAAGAAAACGGGTATATAGTTTTACATGATATAGCTAGCACTGCATGTCCAGGTGTAGTTAAATTATGGCAAGATATAAAACATAGTGAATGTTTAGAATTTATTTATAAAACAACATGTGGAATTGGTATATGGAAAAAGATATAAAATTATTTTATCACGCCTATCTAATTAATAACTATAAAGATATTATAACAGAACAATTAACTAATATTTTTAATTCAGGATTATACAAATATTGTCAAGAATTCCATATAGGTATTGTAGGTGGAGAAGAAGAAAAAAAGTGGATAATTAACTTAGTAGGAAAATATTCAAAAATAAAATTACATTTTTTTGATAATGGAGATGAAAAGCATACTTTAAGATTAATACCATTAATAATAAAACCAAATGATTATGTATTATATTTTCATACTAAAGGAATAACTCATAACTCTATATCTCAAAATTTATGGAGAAGATTAGTACAATATAAAGTTATTTATGAATGGAAAAAATGTATAGAAATATTACATGAATATGATAGTGTAGGTCCATTGTATAGAGAAGATACATTTTTAGGATATTTTCCTCATTTTAGTGGAAATTTTTGGTGGTCTAAATATAAACATATAATGTCTTTAGATAATTCATATTTAGATGAAAATTATATACATAAAAGAATGGGAGCAGAATTTTGGATAGGTTCTAACCCTAATGCTAAATTAAAATGTATACATACTTTTGTTGCTGAAGCAGATATTAAAGAGTACACGATAAACGAATATATATATGAATAAAACACTAGCAATAATACTACACTATAATTCAATCCAATATACAGATACTTTATTTGAAATATTAAAACCATATGAAAATAATGATTATGATTTATTAGTTTTTGATAATGGAAGCGATAAAGGAAAAGAAAGTAAATATACAACACATAAAATAGAAGAAAACTGTTATTATGGAGGCGGATTAGATATAGGATTTCAGTTTTTTTTAGAAAATCCCCAATATGATTCACTTCTTTTCTTAAATTCAGATTTAATAATCCACGGATATAATTTTATTAAAAATTTAAGAAACCAACTTTTTTCAATTCCCGAATTGATGATGTGCTCAGCTTGTATTATACAACCAGGAAAAGATCAATGTTATTGGCCACAAATGCATTGTTGGAATTCTCAAGAAATAAGATATGTCCCATGGGTAGATTATCAATGTGTATTATTAAAAAGAGAATTTATAGAAGAAGTAAAAGCTTTTGGAAGTCAATATGGATGGGTGCAAGATGTCATGAGTGGTATAGTATGTGAAGAAAAAAATTGGAAAATAGGTGTATGTGATTGGCTTCCAGTAATACATTATGGAGGGGGGAGTATTAAAGATAATTCTGATAAAGCTCATATAGCAGATTATAATAATAATGCATATAAAGAAATGATAAAGTACTTTGAAGATAAAAATCTTTCTTCAAAATTATATGAATTAAGAGAAAAAACAAAAAATTACACGTATTATGGATAATAATCTTATTTAGTAGTATATTGAGTATATATAACAGTAAAATATAATAAAAAAATGATAACCAAAAATTATTTAGGTATAATAATGCAGTCTAATTGGAATTCTCCTTTAAAATACTAAATATGGTCCTTTATCAACAACACATAATGTGGTATGAGTCTAAGATAGTAAATGAAATATTAGATTCATTACAAGCAGCGCTAATCTATAGTTCTGTACCAGTAGAATTAGTAATTTGCCTTAATTCCCAAACATATTTAGAAAAGCCTATTGATGGAAAATCTGAAGATATGTTTAATGAATTTTTATCTCATCCAATATTAAAAGATGCAAAAATAATACATAAAACAGATGATCATCCATTTTATAATATAGGAGATTGGCGCAGAGAAATATATAATACTAATGCAAAATATACAGTATGGGGTGAAAGTGATTGTTTAATACCTAATGATTATTTTTACATTTTATCTAATTTAGATATTTCAGAACCGCATACATTAAGTTGTGCTTCTAGAATAATGTGGGATGATTCATGGACTTGTGTTGAACATAATGACTTAAAACAATATCCAAATTTAGATAATCAAAAACCTAGTAATGAAGAATTAAAACCATTTCGTTATTATGACAGAATAACTCTAGATCAACTTAATGAATTTAATGATAAATATGATATATCAATTATAAAATTAGACAATAATAAAATAGATGGATCATTACTTGCTTTATCAGGAAATTTACCTACTCCATTTATTGCACCTGATATGAATTTTATACAAGAAGATACATGCGCAGCTTTATTTTTTCAAAAGTATCAAATTCCACAATATCATTTAGCTACTAGAATAAAAGGTCATAATTATTATCATCCTAATAAAAGAGTAAATACTATATCAACAAGAGAAGATATAGAATATAAACAAATGGCAGAAAAAAGTAAACGTAGCTTAAATAAATTTATATATGAAGAATAATATATCTCTTTTAGTTGGTCTTAAAAATAATCTAGACTACTCAAAAAATTTCTACTTCACAACTAGAAAATTATATCCAGAAATTGAGATATGCTTTGTAAGTTATGGATCTACAGATGGTACACATGAATGGCTAGACTCATTATCTGATATTAATCTAAAGTATTACTATGAAAAAGATTCTAAAACATTATCAGATACATTTAATAAGGCAACACAAATAGCTACTAAAGATTATGTAGCATATTTACATAATGATATTGTTTTAGCTCCAAACTTTATAGAAAATATATTAAAGCATATGACTCACTCTAGAGCTGTATCATATACTACGATAGAACCACCTATATTCTCAGGACATGAAAGACTTGGTAAGATTATAAGAGATTTTGGTATTGATATAAATAGCTTTAGGACTTCTGATATGTATAAGTTTGCAAATGAAGAGGCTCATAATAAATCTAATATGCTAGAACCAGGGGTAACATTTTTTATGTGTATGCCTAGAAAAGTTTTATTAGAAATAGGTGGTATGGATAATCTATTTAATCCTTTTTTTTGTGAAGATGATGATATAATAAATAGACTTAAATTATATGGTTTAGAATTAATAACTTCTTTAGATGCAATATGTTATCATTTTGTAAGTAAGACTTCTAGATTTTCAGAAGAATATAAAATACAAACTCAAATACTAGAGATTAAATCAAATAGAAATTATATCAGAAAATGGGGATCAAGAGGAAATTATCTAAAATATAATATAGCATATGTAGCTCATAATTGTAATATTCACGCATTAGAAACTTTAGAACCGTGGTGCGATAAAATATATATCAATGATCTATTTAATTATATAGAAAAAGAACAACCAAATACTAAATATGATTTGACAAAAAGAATATTGCCACTCATAAATTCAAATCCTATTCAAGATAATGATATTATAGTAGAATTTGATTGTTTAAAATTTAACCAAAGAACATTTGAATTATTACAATCTCTTCCTGCTATAATAAAAGAATCAGGAGAACCTGGATATTTTGAATTAGAAGACTTAAAAATTACAATAAATCAAATTATAGAAAGACAGAGTGACTTAATACATTTATTTTAAAATTTCATTATTATTTAATATGTTCTTATTATCTAAATTAATATCATATGAGTTCTAAAAATAAAAAAGAGGAAAAACCTCAAAGTAGAATAGTGGTTTTAGGAGATATTGATGATGAGAATGTAAATGACTGTATATCTCAAATATTAGAAATTAATGAATTAGATTCTAATGTACCTACTGAAAAATTAGAACCTATAAAATTAATAATAAATTCACAGGGTGGAGAAGTCTATAGAGGATTTGGACTTATAGATTGTATTGAACTTTCAAAAATACCAGTACATATTACTATATTAGGTCAAGCACAATCTATGGCACTACCAATATTATGTGTAGGACATCATAGATCAATGTCAAAAAGATCTACTTTAATGTATCATGAAGTCTCTTGGGAAATAGGATCTGACACAAAACTTAGTACTCATCATAAAGAAGTTGAAGAGGGTCGTAGATTACAAGATATGTATGATTCTATTATTTTAGAACGCTCTAAAATACCAAAGAAGAAACTTGATGATATTAAACTCAGAAAAGAAGAGTGGTATATATCTCCAAAAGAGGCTCTTAAATTAGGATTGATTGATGAGATAATTTAAATATTTATAATAAAAATTACATGGATAATATAATACCAAAACCAAGAACATCAGTAAATATAGCTGGTAAAAAATTAGGTCTTCAGTTTGATTTAAATACTAATGAGACTAAGAGAGGAGTTAAGATGCAATTCATATTAGATTCAGATGAAATGGATCCAAAAGAAAAACAAGATTTAACTGAGAAAATATCAACAGCTCTTCAAAAAAGATTTGGTGATGCTGGATTAATGGTGGATTTTGATGACAGAACTCCTTATAAAAATGTTATAGGATTTATTGTGCCATTAAATTCAATCACTAATATGTTGATTAATATACTTAAAGGTTCAAAATAAATCAAATAGTATTAGTTATGGCTTTAGCAAAAAAAGATAAAATAATTAGGGCAATATTTGACAATATACAGGAATTGACTGCAGAAGATATAGTAAAATCTCAGCAATTTTTAGATATGCTTAAAGAGAGAACTCCTATAGCAATAGAAGATGCTCATAAGTCTAATAAAATATTTGCAACTTTATTTGAAATAAATGACTCTACATCTTATATAGAAATTCATAAAAATAATTGGATCTCTGCATTAGAATCAATATTAGCTATGTATGTTACTCAAGAGGACTATGATACTTGTAAAAAAATAGCATGGTTGATACAAGAGATAAAAGACAAGCAGAAAAAAATCCCGTTAAAAAAGTAAAAGGTCATGGAAGAATATAAGCAAATACAAGAGGCAGTAAATTCTATATTGAATATACAATCATTTATTAAAAAAAAGGCGCAAAGAGGTGGGATTGAAAAGAAGAGAGAGATCTTTGTAATGATCATAAATATGATAGATGAGGCTATAGTAAGATCAAATATAGCATACTCAGATCTAGAAATAGATACTGCTAAATATGATGAAAAGTTTTATAGTATTATTGATTATCTACTTCTTATGAGTTATGGACCTGAATGTTATGATCTAATTAGCTTTTATCTTTGGGAACGTATGGATGAAGATGGTAATTCTCTAGCATTAGTAGACACATTTGGTAATCATATAGAATTTAAAAGTCCTTATGATCTTTGGGATTTAATGATAAAAATTAATCCTAAAATAAATAAATAGAGATTTTATGGCAGACTTATTCCAAGATCCTAGACAGGCTCTCAAGGATCGTAATGCTAAATTAGTTATTCCAGAATCTAAAATAAGAGAGGCTATAAATCATAGTAATTATATTTATAAAGCCGCTGCATATCTTAATGTATCTACGGATAGATTTAAAAATTACGCAAAAAAATATTTAGATCCAGATACTGGGTTAAATCTTTTAGAATTACAAAATAGAAATTTACTTTTAGCTAAAGCTCAAGAAATAGGTAAAAAACCAATAAGAACCTATAAAAGCTATCATGATAAGAATGAGTTTACTGAAGAGGAGATAAGATATGCAATGTCTGTTACTTTATGTAATAAACAGGCTGCAGAAATTTTAGGGGCTTCACCATATGTATATAAGAAATGTGCATCTGCTATTATAGATGAAGAGACTAAATTAAGTCTTTTTGAAATACAATATCAAAAGTGGAAGAAATACTCATTTGAAAAGTATAAACTAAGAAAAGAGAAATTTAAAAATTACGATCCTCAAAAGGCGGCTGAAATAAAAGAGAAATGGGAAAAGCAGAAATTCACATCTGAAAATCTCCCACCAATGAGCGAGCGCCCAGATAATTGGAAATATAAAGGACTTGAATTATCTGAAGAGATTATTCGAGGCGCTATGCGTAATACTAGGTCTAATAAAGAGGCGGCTCAATGGCTGAGAGTATCATATAAGACTTGGAAAAAGTATGCAAAAATGTATATTGATCAACAGACAGGTAGATCTTTATTTAATTTGCATTTATCAAATGGTACAGGTATACCAAAAGCAAGAACTAAAAAGACTAAAAATAGTTTTCAATTTGTAGAATTAGGATATCAATTAATTAAAGGTCAAACTGCCACTCCTAAAAGAATTGATCAATTAGCCTCAAGACTTATGAAAGATGGTAGACTTGGATATTCTTGTAGTGAGTGCGGATATTGTTCTAAAAGACCTATTGATATGAAGATGCCCCTAATGATAAATTTTATCAATGGAGATCGTTCTGATTGGACTGAAAGTAATTTAAGATGGGTATGTTATAATTGTGCTTTTATACTAGCTTTAGATTTTACTAATAGAAATAAACGACAAATATTACAAGGTACTGCTCCAGAGTCTCCAGATGCACCACAAGAATCTGAAAGCTTTTATAAAATAGATGATTTTTATTTAGAACATCTTAAAAGTTTGGGAATTGGACAATTAGCAGAAAAAGTTCAAGAGCCTATAAAAGATGATAAAAATCCACTACCAGAAGATCTTATAGATTACCAGTAGTCTACTTAAAAGATAGATTTCTATTCTTCAATTTTAATTTGTACTTTTGTTAAAAATTAAGGTTATGAAATATAAAATCACAGAATTTTTCTTTGGAATTCCAGCAAAAGGTCAATCAATTTTATCAAATTCAATTGGGTTTAGGACATGTGAACCAGAAAATAGACCAGATTTTAATAAATGGGCTATTGATTATAATGTAAGTTCAAGAGTGCCTATTACATTTAGGCAATTGGCAATGACTCATAAAATACGATAGATTTGAAAAAGATCAATAAGGGAAATCTTTTAAGACTCTTAGCATATATTTTATTTTCTTTATATATAACTTTTAATGGAATAAAGATAGATATTGGAAATTTTAAATTTTATGTTAATGGTCTTTTAAAGAGTAAAATTCCTAAATAAAAGTAGTACATTTTGGTTTTTTCTAAATAATGATAATATTTATTATTATAAAAATTTACCATGATAATATTACAATCTAATATAACACCAATGCCTAATCCACTTAATTCTTATCAGAACTATGTATTACAATATGGAATATTAGGGATAATTACTGTTATACTTGCCTGGGTTGCATTTCATCAATATCAAAAATTAGTAGAGAGAAATGCACAATTAGAGCAAAAGATAGATAAAGTACAATTAGATATGACAAATTTACTTATAGAAGAGCGTGATAGATTAGCTAAACTTATAGAAGATAATACAAGAGCATTAACAGAATTACAGAAGTCTATTTTAACTTTTATGATAAACCATAAATAATATTAAATATGGAATTCATTATGTCTTATTTTGTATATATAATATTCATTTTAACAATAATTATACTTTCAATATCACGTAAAAATAAAAAAATATTAAAGTATTATCAAAATAAACACAAAAGTTAAATTTTTTATTTACAAAATTTTTATTTAATTTTATATTTTAAATCAGTTTTGAATAAGTATGCAGCAAGAATTAGAGAATAAGTACTATTGTAAAATTTGTAATGTAGAAATACATCCAAAAAGAGCAGCATTGGGATATAAAACCACATGCGTAAATCACTCAGAAACATCTAAATTTACAGGATTAATAGTTACAGAAGGCACAGAGAGCAATGAAGTCTCTTCAATAGAGATCATAAGAGATCCTAAAATAGCTCAAGAAATACAGAGACTTAAATCTATATCATCAAATTCAGATATTTATTAAAAAATAATTTATCTGTATGTCAAATATTAAAGAAGCTATAAGCACATTACCAGACTACGAACAAGAGCAAGTAAAACAATATGCAACTTCTCTAAAAGAGATCAAGAAAAAAATTATAGAACTTATTAATAAAGGTAAAAAAAATCTTGAAGAGTCTGGAGGTAATATGAGTAATAATTTAATATTACATGATGAAGAATAAAATTATATTTTATGGAAGATAATAATAAGGTAATTTCTCCTGAAGAATTAATAGATCAAATAAGAATATCTATGGAATATGCATATCTATTAGGATATTCCGAGTGTCTTAATAATACAAATTCAGGATCGAATATAAAATCTTCTAATACAGACAGGGCTATAAAATATTATATAGATACCCTAAAAATAAAATACGGTATTTTAAACCAATAAAATAAAAATTAAAAGTTATGAACAATCACATCGAATTTCCACAAGAAACAGTCTCCACATTTTTTAGTGAAAATGGAATAGCCGGATTTGAAGTAGACATTTATTCATTTAAACAATTTATTGAATCTACTGAAGGAGATCCAAATGATGCATTAAGGTCTAAATTTGAAAAATTTTTGGATGATCTTATAGAAAATATGAAATTTTATAAAAATAAAAGAGTAGTAAATTAATACTATACTTAGAAAATAAGTTTTTATATCTCATCTATTATTTTTACTTTTGTATTGTAATCTATTTTTAACACATAAAAACTCAAAAAAATGAGGAATCAAACAAATCGTCCAAAGCAGTACAAGACTCGTTCTTACATTCAAAAAGCGATCATCGCTAATCGCCGTCTCCGTAATGGTGATATTACTCTTACAGCAGAGCGTACTGGTTATTCTATTACACATGTAAGTGATGTAGTAAGTGGTAAGCAGTTTAATACTCGCATTATGAATCATATTTTTAATATGGCTCGTAATCGTAAGCAAAATGCTGAAATAGTCTCTGAGATTAACTAATTAATAAAAAAGAGACATTACTTATTAAAAGACCTACAAAAAAAGTAGGTCTTTTTTTTATACTTAAAATTTAGACTTTATCTCTAATCAATAATATAATACTTTTACTTTATGAGCAATATTAAATACCAATCTACACCGATCTATTGGCCACTTAAACATAAAACTAATCAGTATGAAAGAGTATATTATCCAGATCATAATAATAAAACCATGATTTTGATTAAAATTGGCTCTGTTTATAAAGATAAGACAGTTACTTCTATATTTTTTGGTCATACGAGTGTTTTTGTAAATTATACAATTCAAAATGATAATAAAATAAAATGTGTACCAATAAGTACTTTTATTAGTAAATTGTCATTATAATATACTCTTAAACTAAATTAAAGCTATCCAGATTATTAAATTTGCTATTTAAATAATAAAATCAAAGTATTATATTATAGAGTATTAGATGATCAAGAATAACATCTAAATTTAATTTAAATTTCAAGTGAATCTATAAATAAAAATATATGAATTTAGATATTAGAAAAATTTCAGATAGTGATTTTGAAATTATTTCAGAGACACATATAAAATAATATTAATAATAAATAAAATAAAAAAAGATGATTAAAAACCAAACAATTTATCAAGGTAGAATAGTATTGAAATTTGAAAAATATCCACATTATACGAGTATTTCAGATGGTGTACTAAATAAAATTCATCTAGATCTTGGATTTACTAAACTTGTAAGTAGAATAATGCCCACAAAACTCTCTAAGACAACTAGTAAAATGATTCTTAATAAAGAAAAAGTACATTTAATAGAGACTAAAACTGGTGGATTTATTAGGGATTATAAAATTGAAGATCCATTTTTGTCTCATTCGACTAATCCAGAAATATTTTACTTATATGATAGTTTTGTAACTGCAGATGGTAATTATATAGGCGATGCCACTATTGGTTGGTTTTATTATAAAAATAATTTTAAAGTTTGCCAAGATTACCCTATTGGAGTAGCAGAGATATATGATAATGAAAAACTTGAGGCATATTATGGATTTACACATAGAGGAGGTGCGCCATTTTATATAGGAGATAAATTATTTGAAGAGACATATATTCCAAAAGAAGAAGATTATGAAGAGTGGGAGTGGGCTGGATTTGAGTATGATATGAATAATAGTGATAGTGATGATAAAAATATATGTGATTATATTCCATTTAGAAAACGAGGTAGTAAAATAATAGAGACTTTAGAAGAGGCAAAACGGGCAGCTATTAATCTTTCTAAATATTTGTCATAAAAATATTTTATAAAAAGTTTTTTTTATCAAAAAATAGTTGTACTTTTACATCATAATAATTAACTCACCACCTTGCTACCAACGGCGCAGGTAAAAAGAAACAGTATGAAACATTTGATAAAGCACCTCCTAAAAACAAACATGGATAAGATATTATCCAAATCACTTTTAAACTGTCATGTTATGGGTATGCATAGCATTATGTTAGTAGATTGCCCAGAAAGTAGAATAAGGTTGTATGTAGCTGACTATAATCATGAACTATGGAAAAATTGTACAACTCCTATATCGTTGGCTTATCACCCACATCATTGCCAATTGACACTACATGTCACTAATGGTATTTTGCAAAACAAGATTGTCAGGGTAGTTAATGAGGTTACAGGTAATGATTGCATGGAATTTGATAGGTGGATATATTCTTCTAAAATAAACACCGATACAATGCGATTTATAAAAGACGGTACCGATTTTTTACAGGATGTTAGCACCACAAATATTCTTCAGGGTGAATCTCAATTTATGAAAGCGTCTACTATTCACACCGTTTTTGTTCCTGAAAATACATGTGCATCGTGGTTAGTTTATGAGGGCAAGGAATGGGATGGTTATAAGCCATATGCGTGGTCAAATCAAGACTTAGGAATTGTAAATGCAGGTGGACTTTACGGGAATGCTACTGAATATGACATCAATCATTTATTAAGAATATCTAACCTTATTTAACTAACCACTCACTCAAAGAAGATTATGAAAGAAGTACAAACACCACAAGAATGGCTATCAACAAAAGGAGACTTTTACCAAAAATCTCCAATAGCCGAAATGATGCAACATTATGCAGAGTATTACTACGAAGAACAAAATAAGGGATTTTATAAACTAAAGTGGCATCACGTTAGTTCAGACCCTCCGCCAATTAACAAAAAAGTAATCAGGTCTGACTATAGGGTTGAAGGGCATCCTGAGTATGATAATCAAACAATAGACTACATAACGAAGGATTGCACAACAGGTCAAAAAAGATGGCAGTACGGCAATAGAAAACCAAATGATGATGAATACTGGATGGAATTAATTGATTCACCCTTAAAACCATAACCCATGCGCCACTCTAAGATATTCAGCACGGATGAAGTCCGTTCGATAATGCAAAGTCTAAAATGTGGAACAGGTTTATGTGGAAGTCTAAAGGATTGCCATATCAACTAAGCACTACTGATTTTAATTGTTACTAACACATTCCAAAATGGTTTCTTGCCCGTTCGATTCGGGCATTGGAGCAAAAATAAAAATAAGTAAAACCCCGCAGGTAGCGAATAAAAACACAGAAACTAATGGAAAGGAAAGAACGAAAAGAGGGTTATTATTACGTACTCAATAATGACCAAGATAAAACCCCAATGATTGCCGAATGGTATTGTGAAGACTGGTATGTTGCGGGGCTAACTGAGCCGTTTAAGGATTCGGATTTCTCCTACATTTCCTCGTCCCCGATACCGATGGAGCAGCCCTCATAGCCGCTATAGAGCGAGCGGTGGAGATTGTTAAAACTAAAATGGAGAAAAAATGAGAACAGCGCACAATATAATTCAAGAGTACTTCCCTGAATTGCAGGAAGATTTAACCACCGAGGATTATTCTAAGATAGAACAAGCCCTCAACGCAGCACGAAAAGAGGCTATTGACGAGGTGTTCAACAATCCTGATAAATACCTATTCTCAATTAATAAGGTATTTTCAGAGGGAAGTAAAATTTGTATCGTACCCAATTTGCAAGCCATCGAGAACCTAAAAAATAGTATGAAATGAAAATAGATGAAAAGGAGGTATATAAATTGTATATGGAGTGGGTTAATAAAGTAAGTGATGAGTTTGATTGGAAAACCACATTTGGACCAAAAGAAATAGTAAATAAGATAGTGAATATAATAGAGACATATCCAGAATTAATAATCAAGGAGTAACCCAAGACAATAAAGAAGGAGAGCATAATTAAAATAGATCTATAACAATAACTATAAGAATAATATAGATAAGATCACTAGTATAGAGAATAGCACTCCAGGATATAAATAAAGCAGAGAGTTTATAAAAGAAGTATAATAATATAATTTATAATAAAAAAACAAGGTATGACACCATTAATAACAAGAATGATCCTAATAGGAATTTATATAATAAGTGCAATCAGAGTATATAGATGGACAAGGCAGGCCTACTCTATAGGAGGTAGATTTCAAGTATCAGAGATTAATGCCCATACGTTATATTTGACATTGCAAATACAATAGCCCCCCGCATTACTCTATTTGAAAGTCCATTAGCAGAACCAAAGAAATCAAAGAAATTTAATTATAACAGATTTTTTAGAATAAAAAAATAGGGGCGTGGTAAATCCTATAGAAATAGTAGTAAAGTAGGTATAAGAGGCGATCTCTTAAAAATTAGGTAAATAGGTGTAAAATATCGGTATAAAGAAGGGGATTATAGAGAGTCGATTTTAGTAAAACTGGGAGGGTGGGTTCCAGGACTTTGAAACTCACAGGAAAAAATTAATCTTTCGAGTGAATTAATAAATCTTCTCTATCTATAAATATGCGTAAACTTGCGAAAATTATTATTTTTTTAAAAAATTTTTTATTATTTTTATAGAAAAAACGCGTAAATCAATATGGGACTACTTATCATGATTAATACAATAATATTAATTTTTAATTTTATAACTCTATTTGCAAGTATAGTGACACTATTTACTCCAGCGTATACATACTTTCGCAGAGATGAAAAGCGATTAGTCTATATGATTATAGTAATATCACTATTAGCTATGCTGTTATTTGGATATGATGTATACTATCTAGTATTAGCAAAAAAAAATTTTTAACAGGCACCAGAGGTCTCCTGCAAAGGTAAAACAAAAAAGGTATCTGGGTAGACCAGAAAACAAAAAAGGTATTTTTTTATAGTCTCTACCGATTGACTTCCTATTTAGCAAGGATCATTGACATCAACGAGATCTGAAGCTAGATCAGATACACCTTGTGGGCCTGCAGTGATATAATGTCTATAAGAGAGGTCTATTTATTTTTTTCTGTGTCATCCATTTCCAAGCGCTAGGGCTATGCTACTCTGGACCAGTGGCCTAATTGCTACGCAGACTATATAATAAATCAACTGCTCTTACATTCATAAATATACTAGTTTTGGAGAAAAAACAAAAAAAGTATTTTTTACTATAAAAACAAAAAAGGTATCTAGGCAGACTAGAAAATAAAAAAGGTATTTTTTTAAAATAAAAAGAAATAAAAATTAAATTGAATTAAAATCCTCTATTATAATAAATATCTCTAGATTATACGCACGTGAAAAGAAAGTAGAAGGGGGAGTAAATCTAAAATAGATTTGATATTATAAAAAGAAATATATTCTAAAGAGCTTTTAAATATCAAAATTACTTTTTACTTTTACTATATGAAAAACACAA
>Ga0208499_1000075_pt1 | contig 44789 bp, 41 predicted proteins | sample CryBogCBE07Jul09_FD_185504 | JGI IMG/M metagenome (GOLD analysis project Ga0208499, IMG submission 185504) | Freshwater microbial communities from Crystal Bog, Wisconsin, USA - CBE07Jul09 (SPAdes) (version 2) | ecosystem: Environmental > Aquatic > Freshwater > Lake | place: Crystal Bog... | reverse complement strand
ACCCATAATATGTACCAGGAGCTTGGCTAAATTGACCATTTCCAAATAATACTACAATATTAGCTGTGTTAGTAACACTCCAAAGATTAATAGATGCAATATTACCCAATCCACCTACATTTGCTGAGGATACAGAGTATGCAACGTTTGCAATATTTGCAGTATTTGCACTTGGTACTGTATTGGTTACGTTCGATCCATTGATTCCAGTTAACTGATTGCCATTACCCACAAAATAATTAGCCACTACAGTATTACCTAAAGACGCATTAGCAGCAATTATTTGATTACTTGCGTAATAACTAGCTACATTTGAGTTACCATATGAACCACCTCCGCTCGGCGCCGCGGCAAATACACCATTACCATATAATATATTGCTACTATTACCGTCTTTATTAATAGTTGCAATATTACCTATACCAGACACATTAGCAACTGCAACAGAATATGCACTGGTTGCATGAGCTACATTACCTGTAACGTTAGCACCGTTGATAGCAGTTAGAGAAGAGCCAGTGCCAGTTGTTTGTAAATAATTGGCAGCAGCAACTCCACCTAAATAATTTGCATTATTTGCATTTGGTACCCAACCGGTAATGTTAGCACCGGTAATGCTTGTTAATAAACTACCATTACCTATAAAAAAGTTCGCAGTGGCAGCGTTACCTAAATTTGCATTAGCAGAAGTTAATGTATTATTTGCATAATAATTAACAACATTGGTGTTGCTATATGTTGAATTACCATTGCCACCAGAAATACCGGTCAGTCTACTTCCATCACCAACAAAGTAAGTTGCAGTAATTGTATTACTTATATTTGCATTGGTTATAGATATATTATTAGCAGTTAAATTACCTATGCCATTTATTCCAACAGTAAAGCTATTGGCTGTTGTGCCTGAAATTTTTATTCTATTTGCCATGTTCGCATCCTTAAAAGAACAAACAGCCTACGGCTAATAGGCTGTTCACGATATTACATATTTAATTAACTTGTAACTGCGTATGTAATAATTACTCTAGCAGATCCTGCACTAGAATTACTTGCAGTATAATTGATCACAACATTTGCTATATTAGCAGGATACAACTGACATGGTAAATCATAACGATCAGCAGTTTTTAGATCAATATCACCGGTGCCAACATATTCTAATCCTGTACCAGTTGACAATCCAACTGTTGCACTTGGAGTATTACCATTAAATGCAGAGTCAACAATGACTGTTACTCTATCTACTGTTGCTCCGGCTGGTAATGTCATTACTGTAATTGTACTTGAACTATTGTAAACAAATGATTTAGTTGTCGCTCTCCAATAATCAGTTACTCCACCACTGCTATTGGGTGCGGCTGCGAATACACCGTTACCGTATAAAATATTGCTTGCATTTCCGTCTTTATTGATAGTAGCTATATTACCAATACCGGTTACATTAGCAACTGCAACTGAGTAAGCATTTAATGCATTACCCACATTACCCGTAACATTAGCACCTTGTATATTACTTAAATTATTACCTGAACCAATAAAATAACTAGCACTAATATTTCCACTATATGTAGGTAAATAACTTGCAACATTACTATTGCCATATGTACTAGAAATAGTTGTCCAGCTCAATCCATTAGCACCAAATGTCAATACTTGACCTGTTGAACCACCTGTAATTATTAAATTACCAACTGATCCTAAATTAGCTGAACCAGTTACTGCGAGTGTTCCTATATTAGCAGTACTAGTTACACTTATATTGCCTAAAGTACCTATGCTGGTAATATTAGGCTGAGCTCCTGTTGTCAATACACCTGCAAAATAATTACTTGTAACAAGATTACCTAAACTAGCATTGCCGCCTGTAATATTTGCAGTTACTGTTAAACTTGCTAGTGTACCTACTGAAGTTATATTTGGTTGTGCATTAGTTACTACAGTACCAGATGTAGTTGCGTTGCCGCTTAGATTAGCAATAACAACACCGGCACGAATGTTACCTAAAATACTAATTGAGGCAACATTGTTAGAAACATTAGCACTGCTTGCAAATGTAAATTCTGAATTAGCAGCTTTCCAACCCATGAATGCATCTACTGGTATATTACCATTATGATAATGTAGTAATGCACCGCGATCTAAACCATCACTGTTTGTCAACGCAGCACCATTTGCACCGCCGCCTAATTCAATAATAGGATCAGTAAGTGATGTATTGGTTGTATTAACATACGTCATTGTTCCGCTAACTGTCAAATTACCACTGATTACTGCATTTCCGCCTACATTTAAATCGTTGGTTACATTAGCACTAGGTAATGCTAATCCATTTCCACTAGCACTAATATTACTATTACCTAATTGAATAGTACTACCGCTTATCCATAAATCTTTAAAACGATTAGTTGCGTTACCTAGACTATATGTAACATTGGCAGAGGGTATGATGTTACCAGTAACTACACCATTAAATGTAACATTGGCTAAGTTTGACATTCCATTAACTGCTAAATTTGCTAATGTACCAATACTTGTAACATTCGGTTGACTTGCAGTTGTCAATACACCCGCAAAGTAATTTGCACCTACTAAATTACCTAAGTTAGCATTTCCACTTGTAATATTAGCAGTAACTGTTAAATTAGCTAATGTACCAACTGAAGTGATATTTGGTTGAGCATTGGTATAAACTGTACCAGCTACTGTTGCATTACCTACCTGACCAGATACATTAGCCCCAGGAATGTTAATTAATCCTGCAGCGTTACCACTGAATACACCACCGTTACTAGTAATATTGGCTGAAGTAATATCTACATATGTAGTATTTCCACTATTCTTTATTTCTAAATTACCATTGACGTTGTTTAGTGCAGGACCTGTCAACCCAAGTTGAAATGAACCGGTTTGCGTACCTTTAATTTTAATCCATGAACTCATGTTATCTCCTTAATAATATATATTGAGCATACCACTACCGGCAGTACTGCTACTTGAGTTTAATGTTAATAATACATGTGTATCAGACATGTATGTTATCCCTGGTAGTGTAGTATAAATTCCTACACTATTAAGATTACTGTCTGTAGTATCAACTAATTCTACAGGATGTGTTATTGTACCTAATGTTATAAATGTACTACTATTATTAAATGCCGTAGTAATTATTATTTCTATTTTAGATACTACTGCGTTTGCTGGAATAATACCAACCAATGAAGGACTTGCATCATTGTAGTTGAATGGTACTTTAAGTATTGGTACACCAGTAAGATTGTTATATGCAACATTTCCTACTAAGTAATTAGCACTAACAGTATTACCCAAAGATGCATTTCCAGCACTTAAATTACCAGTAAATGCAGACATTGCCGAATTCGCTCTTGCAGTTGTGAAGTATAAATTAGTTGAACTTTCACGCAATTCACTTGTATCGAATGGTAAATCTACAAAAAAAGACCCATCACGTGTTTGTTGCCATTTTTGTAAATTTTCATTCCATACTATAGAAGTATTAGCACTAGAACCTCTATTAACTACTAGACTAGCATTGAGTATAGGAGTACCTGTTGCAGTACTATTCAATACAACCTTATTATTTTCTACTAATAGATCAGTGGTGTTTACTACTGTTTCAGTTCCTGAAACAGTTATACCTTGAATAGTAATATTACTATTTGCTGATATAGTTTGTAAAAATGTTGATAAATCCATATCGTATTTATTCTATTATGAGTACACACGCCATGTTGATCCTGTCCAAACAAGACCAAAGCTTTGTCCATCTATACTAACTGTCATATCACTTGTTTGATTCATTATAGTATTACTGTTTCTAATAATGATAAAATTATTAGTTGAATAGGCTCCGCCAAAATCGGTAAAAAATATAGCATCGCCTAATGCAGGCGTCAATGGTAATGTAGCAGATACAGTTCCTGTAGTTGTATCAATACCATAACGGTGCCCGCTCAATGCATTAAAATCACTATTATTGAATTCAAATTTTGGCTCATGAGGTAAATCGTTTACAAATTGACTTAAATTTGTAGGAGACCCAGACAAATCACTATACTTACCGGTAGTTGCTACTGTAGCTAAACCAATTACATTTGCAGCATTTACAAATGAATTTACCCAAACAAATCCATTATACAGTAACACTTGATTGTTATATCTAGGATTTGAGGGTGGATTAATTGATGTATCACTTAATGTTTCTATACTTGTTGGTATAGTTGGCTGGTTAGTTAAGTCATTATAACTACCGCTAGTCGCTACTGTTGCTAGGCTTGGTTTACCGCTTAGATTAGCCCATGTAACATTTGCTATAGCATTTGTTACATTAGATGATGTTGCATATATAGTTAAGTCTGGTTTATCTGTTAAATTAGCATAATTACCATCAAATGTGTTTGGTATGTTTATTAAATCTGTATAACTTCCGGTAGTTGCTACGGTAGATAATGTGGGTTTACCACTCAGATTAGCCCATGTAACATTTGCTATTAAATTAGATACATTAGAAGTTGTTATATAATTTGCAATATTGGGTGCACCAACTAAATTAGCCCATGCAATGTTTGCTAACTGATTTGCTAGATTAGATACATTAGCATTGGTAGCATAATTTGTTAGCGACGGAGTACCAGATAAGTTTGCATAAGTCAGTGACGCTGAAGTTACAAATCCACTATCATTTAATAATTGACTTACTCTATTGGGTATTATAGGTTTATTTATTATTTGAGCAGATCCACTTACTGCATTCCAATCTGCTGGTTGTTGTGCAAAGGATACACCTCCCCAGGTTAAATTACCATTTCCATCAGTAACTAATACGCTATTATACCCGCCCCCTAAAATAGTAACAGAAGACAGATCACCTAAATTAGAATGACCGTTAACTATTAAATTTCCTGACACATGTAAAGTATTAGATGTTGAATCAAATGTAAATGAATTTGATCCAGCCAAGGCACCATTGGAAACAAATTCTATACTATTATTTGAACCTATAGGAGGTATAATATTTTCTATATATACATAAGTATTATTTGTTGTTGAATTTATTGATGAATTTGAATTATTGGTAGTAAAATTAAGTGTTGATGGATGTGATGCAGTCGTTTGAAATGATTGAATACTATCTAGACTAGGCACACCCTCGCTACCTAATTTAGATTGACGGTGTAACGCTGGATCTAAATTGGTGTCTACTATTTGAGGGGTAGTTATTGCCATTTGTACTTTCCTTATTCTTCTTATGCTCTTAATAACGGTGGTGTACCATCACGACTAATTTTACTACCCAATTTTCTAGCATTATCTTGTATAGAGTAGGGTGTTACATCTACTGTTAATGCAGTTTTAAATCTTGGATCATTCTTTTCTTTTGTACTTGGTATATATCCTGAGGCTTCTTTCATCAAGTGTTCAGCATCACTGCCCCACTTACTCCACATTTGTTTACCTGCATTACTTTGATATGGACTTGGTTTAATATCATTACCTAAACTCTTAGCATAAGCATACATCATTGTTGCTACACCCTTACCTTGATATTCATCATTAACTTTAGTGTCATCACTTTCTAACCAACTATTTCCCTTTTTGTCAGTTTTCACAGTAAAGTCTGCCGAACCAATCATTCGTTGATACTTAGGTTTTTTAGAATCATATGCTCTTATTTGTAGACCTTTAGCATTAGAATCACCTAATCCACCAATGAAAGTACGGGCATCAAACATATAATCACCTATACGAACAGGTTTTGTCCCAAAAACAGGTAGTGAATTTATAATATCATTAAAAATTTTAGGATTTACACTTTCAGGTAGACTTAATCTTTTATCATGCAACTCTTGTAATTTGTCATATAACTTTTTAATATAACCCTTTTTACGCATAATCTTAAATGCTAAATTTTCAGGGCCAAACTCACCGTTCATATCTAATCCAGCTTGACGATATTTTTTTATTGTTTTTAGTACGTTTTTAATCTTGTCTATATTGTTAGTTTTATATGCGTAGTTACCTAATTTATAAAGTTTTTGATATTTGAGTTTAGTTGCAATTTGGTCTATATGCGCTCTACGCTTTCTTGGTAGTTTAATCCAACTATTATGTAATATACTATACTCACCTAAACTAATGACTGGTTGATTCGTGTCTTGTACATACAATTCTACTTCATATCCATTGATAGTGATATCATGTGTGTCATTGTACACAGTCTTTTTAGCATCAAAAAGTTCACGGTAAACATCATCATCGTTGAACTTATTCATGTCTACTAGGATGTGTAAATCGATGTCACTAAAATCTGTATAGCTATAGGCAGCATTGCTTCCAGATATAGTAATGTCTTCTATATCTAGATTGTTTATACCTAAATGATCCACAAAATCTTCAGCAATTACTAATAATTGATCTCTGACTGTTTGTTTTAATTTATCACCGTCAAAAAGTGCAGGGTTTAGTTTATTGTGAAAGCGTACTGCATCATTTAGGTTAAAGGAATCTAATTCATTAAGTTGCATATATGTATTTATGAAAAAAGGCTGTCAATTGACAGCCTTTTGATTGGTTAAGCTAAATATAACTTATTTTTTACGAGCTTTTTTCGCTGGAGCTTCTGCTGGAGCTTCTGTTTGTACAGTAGTTGCACTAGCAGTTTGTTGCTCTTGTTGTTTCTTTTGAAGTTCAGCAAGATACATAGGTCCAATTGTCTCCAACAAATGATTTTGATTTTCCATACAGAATACATAAGAACCTGAGTGACGTAGTAAAACACGTTTATCAACATAAACTTTACCACCAATGTCACGCCAATTTTCACAGAATGTCCAGTCTTCTGAATAATAACGATTCTGACGAACCGCAGTATCAAAATATGTCTTCAAGTGTTGGTCATATTTTGGATCTAAACCAATGTCATTCTTATATTGTTTGACTGCAGGATGTGATTTGAGTTTCTCAAATACATTGCGTTTCATCAATAAGAATCCTGTACCAGCTTTACTAACTTCTTGGAATCCATCTGGTCCTTCTTCAGCACCCTCGAATCCGTTAACTACCCACTTGATAGGCATAGTCTTCATTGGGTATAGTCCACCGATAACATCTACATCACGGTTCAATAGAACTAACAAGTGCCATGGTTCCCAACCAATGTCAGCATCAACAAAGAATAAGTGTGTTGAGCTTTCTTGCTCTAAGAATTTAGCAGTTAGTGTATTACGTGCACGACTGATTAGTGACTCATTAACCATTGTTTCCAATGTCCAATCAATATTCAATTGACGAGCAGTATTAGCCCACTTGATAAATGACATGAAAGTACTTTCAGTCAACATACCACCATAGCAAGGCATAGCGATGTGTACTTTAGTTGTGCGTAGAAAATCTACGTTAACTTGAACTTGACCAGCTTGTGGTTTTTGTTCTTCTGCGGGAGCATCAGTTGATGCTTGATTTTCAGCTTGCGCTTGTTCAACAATCTCTTCCAATTTTTCAACTGGGACTGTTTTCTCTTCTGATTTTGGTTTTCTTGTTGCCATAGTTTCCTCTTGTTAAGATAGTAATATTTACTATCTGAGGAGTACCCCGAATTATTTTTCTTCTAAATAATCAGGATTTTCACTAATTTTTCTACCATATGGGTGTTCTTCTTTCGACCCTGCTCTGTATCTTAAATTGTTAGTATCAAGGCCTTTATCCTTTAAAAACTGTACATAAGCTTCTAGTCTATGAAAAGGCATATTTATAACAAGTTTTTTTATAACCCTATTATCTCTAGGATGTACATAGAACAAATCTATATATTTAGGTTGATGAATTCTTGCCTCTTCTAAATCACCTAATTTATTTTTTTCTTTTTCAAACTCTTCCCAACTGTGGTATACCTTTTCTTTTGGTATATTATTCAATGGATTATTAGGATTTTTGAATAGTGCATGATAATCATCTACAGCAGAAGGAGGAGTAGTTGGGTTGGTAGTGGATGGAGTTTGAGTTGGCTTACTTGCATGGAAGAAGTTGATTTCATCTAATTCTTGTGTAAACTCTTGTCTATATAAATTTACTAATTCGTCACTAGATAATAATTCTAACTCACTTAGATCATACTTGCCCGTATCTAATAATTTCATTAATAAATTTGCTCTTTGTTTTCCATTAAGATATTCTTTACTTGATACATCACCTAATTCTCTAATTGATTCTTTTAATAATTTCATAAAACGAAACTTTTGTTCTAATGATGCTTCTTTCATCAATGGTCTAGCATTTTTTATAAGTGATACTACGTTTTCTTTTAATGGATTGTTCTTTAATTTACTCATAGCAGAAGTCTTCGTGGGTACAGTAACTTCAGTATTGCTTAAATTTTTATTCAATATGGTAACTACTGTTTTAAGTAATTTGGCATTACCTTTGGTTGCTGGATATAAACTCATAGCCATATCTTGTTTTTGTTTATTGTTAAGTTTAGGCCATGTATTACGAATCTGTGTTGCACTTGTCATTTCATCACCAAACTCACGAACAGGTAGATAATCAATATATGCATGTTTAGTCATTGGCTCTAAATGACCTTGTGTATTATCATATGGTAATAGATAATTACTCAATGGTTGCCCCTTTTTACCAACTGGCATACTACCGTCTGGATTAGCTCTCCATGGTTGGGGTTGTTCTTTACTATCTTTCATACTACGAACCAATATCAATACAGTATTATCAGGGTCTTTGATTCGTGATTCAATATTAGGTTCGCCTTTAACTGCAAATTGACGCTTTACTTCTACAAAATGTCCTTGCTCAACTCCTGCAATTTGTGCTAATGTTGCTTTGTCTTTGAAGCTAAATGGGCGATCTTTTTGTACATTTGTCGCACCCACAACCACATCAGCATTTGGAAATGCTTTTTTGGCACTTTGATACAATGCTAAGTGTCCGGGGTGAAATGGGTGAAATCCACCTGACATGAGTACTAGAATATGCATTAATAACTAACCTTGATATTATCTACTTGGCCTTGAACAAAATTATTAATATTAACTTGTAACCATACAAAGTTACCATATAAGTTATAGTAATTAACTTTTGTTGTGTTGTTATATGCTGGGAATGTATAAGCAACAAACCAATCATTTGTACCGGGAGTATCTGCTAAACTAGCGTTTATCGTTATATTGCCAGTAAAATTAGTAACTGACCAAGACAATGTTTGTAAATTCTGTGAACTTAGGTAATATGATGCAGCGTGTATTGCATTTCCCGTGACCGTATCTACACCGTTATATGCAGTTTGTGGTAATAATATTGCTACTGTGGCTTGTGACATTACGCAGTCTCCACTTCCACAACTACACCATCACCTACTAATTCTTGTACTACTTGCTCTATACTAGAAACTATTTCTTCACTAGCCAGTGGGGTTTGGTTAATTATTACATTGCTTTTTCGCAATGTGCTTAGTTTAATTACAATTACTTCTTCGTAGATTTGAGCCATCAAAATACCCCATATAATAGAGTATTTATCATAGTTATTCAGTATCTGGTCGTTTTTCTAATCTGTACTTTTTACCAAGAATATCACCGTACATTAATGCTAGATAAGTTATCATACTTTCATCATCATAGTCAATATAATAACTACTGTGCAGATATCTATTACTATAACTCCAAACATATCCCGGACGTTTTTGAGTTAACCAGTCACGAAAACTATTGCTAGGGAACAATGTTTTTTTATTGGTTTTGAGAATTTTACTAAAGGTTTTTCTAAAATCTTCTGGTACAATTTTACTACGAATATAGACACGGAATTTATGTTTTGGTTCTTTAATGAAAGTTTTTACACCTATCAGATCAGCAGGTATTGCTTGTGTGAAAGAGATATTTGATATATCTCCGTCAAATATGTCTGCAAGTGTCTTCAACAACTCTAGATCATTGCTAAACACACTTGCATCATTATGTTCAATTCTGAATAATGTATCCTTCTGTCTTTTTTGAATATTATGCCAATCCATGAATTTAGACAAGCTAGCAATATTGTCGTAAATTTGCCTAGACTCTTTTATTGCAATTGTAGAATAATAAGAATTAGGATATACCGAAATTCCAAAACCCTTACCCTTAAATTCTTCTTCATCAAGTGTTAATCTATCAATTAGATCATTAATTGATTTATGAAATGTACTTCGTCTTAACCCATACAAATGAAATTTTGCACGATACTTGTACTTATTATAGTAAAGAGTGTCACGATATTCAACGTATTGAATATCAGGAATATTATCAACTGACTTGAATGATCCCATTTTCACCTACTGTTGCTGTTAGTTTTGGTTGTACGTCAAATACAATTAAATCATGAAATCCAAGTTGAACATTAATAGTAGCATTCTTGATTTTTTCAAATAATATTTTCTTACTCAGAGGTACTCTAATAAGTTCATCAATCTTACGACCTAACGGTCGTGCACCCATTTTCTTGTCATATCCTTTTTCGGCTAGATAGTTAACAATTGGTTCACTTAGAGTGAGAGTAATATCATGTGTGTCTTTAAGAGATTTCTTCAAATCATCAGTAAATTTGATAACAATTTTCTTAATAGCCAGTGTGTCAAGTTTATTGAACTTGCATATCATATCAATACGATTTCTAAACTCTGGCTTGAAGAATTCTTTTAGTGCTTTGTCATCTTCACCTGTTTTTTCTTGACTACCAAATCCAATGTTACTTCTTTCGCTATCACTTGAACCTAGATTACTTGTCATAATGACAATACAATTTTTAGCATTGACTTCTTTACCACTAGAACCTGTGACTTTACCCTCGTCTAGTAACTGCAAGAAGATGTTGAAAATATCGGGGTGTGCTTTTTCAACTTCATCAAATAATAGAATACAATGTGGATTCTTACTTAAGTCGTTAATCAATCGTCCACCACCTAAATTGCCTTCACCGAAACCAACATAACCAGGAGGGGGACCAAGCAATGCACTTACTGTAAACTTCTCACCATATTCGCTCATGTCATACTTAATGAGCGGCATCTCTAAATTCTTACTAAGTAATCTTGCCAATTCAGTTTTACCTGTACCAGTTGGGCCCAAGAATAAGAAACTTGCCATTGGTCTAGTAGGATTACCAATACCTGCAAAACTCACATAAAGTCTTTCAAGTACTTTATCAACTGTTTCTTCTTGTCCATATAACTTATCTTTAATATTACCTTCTAAGCCAACAACTAAATCTGATTTATTATCATTTAACTTATCAACAGTAACTCCAGTCATTCTTTCTACTTGTTCATAAATATTTTCTTTTGTGATAACTGCACCAACATTTTCTAATACACGTTGTTTAGCACAAGCGGCATCTAATAAGTCAATACTCTTGTCAGGATTCTTACGGTCATGCATATAACGTATTGCATTCTCAACACTAGCAACAATTGCATCTTCTGTGATTTCTACCTTGTGGAATTCATTAAGTCTTTGACTCAATCCAGTTAAAATCTTGATTGTGTTTTCTTTGTTAGGTTCATCTACACTAACACGATAGAATCTACGCATTAATGCACGATCTTTTTCAAAGCTTTCGTAGTATTCATCCCATGTTGTACTTGCAATGACTTTTAAGTAACCTTTAGTAATAGCAGGCTTAATCATATTTGCAAAGTCTACACTACCACTTCCCGCACTTCCCGCACCCTTCATTGTATGTGCTTCGTCAATAAAAAGAATAACATTCTTTTTAGTTTTTAATGCCTCAAGTACGTGTTTAATTTTCTCTTCAAAATCACCACGATATTTTGTACCAGCTAGCAATGAACCTATCTCTAAGCTATATAATTCATAACCATGTAAGAACTCAGGTACGTTACCTGAAACTAATTGTTGTGCTAGACCTTCTGCTATAGCAGTTTTACCTACACCAGGGTCACCAACCATCAATACATTTGATTTAAATCGTTTGGCAAGAACATTAATAATATCATCAACTTCTGTATATCGACCAATCATTGGTTCTAACTTTTTATTTCTTGCTAGTTCTGTTAAATTAATTGTGTATTCATCCAATACATCATCGGCTTGATTATCAGTCATCTTGCTAATAGAATCCTCGCCTTTATAATTTTTTTGCCAATAGGGTATAAACTCATTTTTAGTAATACCATATTTTAACAAAAAGTAATGTGCATGGCTATTGGTTTCGCTACCAATACTCAAATACAAATCTACTGTTGTAACAACTTTTCTTCCAGTAAACAATACTTGCGTCACTGAACGATTCATCACACGTTCTAAACTATTTGTCTTTCGGGGTTGTACTTCAACCCCTTCTTGTACAACTACCTGTACCCCTTTTAACCCATCTAAATACAATACTATTTCATGTATCATAGAATCAGTTTCTACACCAAAATTGTCTAGACAGGTTTTGAAGGGCGGGTGTGTGACTAAACTCAGTAACAAATGTTCTACTGTGCAATACTGATGATTGCGTTGTTTTGCCAAATGAACTGCTCGTTCAATAATAGCTTCAATTTCGGGTGAATGCATTTAATTCCTTTATTTTGATTGTGTTGCAATTATGCTATCAATGATAGTTTGATCAATTATATCAGGCATATAGGGCTTAAGTACAATCAATTGGTCACCGTAGCCTTGATTTCTAGGCATACCTTCACCAGTAAGTCTCAATGTACTATTTGGTTGTGTTTTGGGTTTAACTGTAACATCTAATGTTTTACCACTGATAGTAGTAAACTTAAAGGTTTTACCTATGATTAAATCCAGTATAGAAATTTTCTGATCAGAAACCAAATCACTATTTTGTCTTTGGAATTTAGCATGATCTTGAATTCTATATTCAATTATCAATATACCCTCTGGTATAAGATTATCATATCTAAGTGTACCACCATCCTCAATGCCTTTTGGAATTTGTACTTTTACATTCAAATTCTGTCCATTGTGATTGAATTGTAATGATTGTTCATCACCAGTATATACCTGTTCAAGAGTTACCCAAACTGTAGTTTTATACTGTGCTTTTTGTGGGTGTCGGTGTCCAAAAGGACCACCAAACATTTGACCAAACATACTATTCACATCAAAGCCATTGACATTGAAATGAAATCCTCCTGGTCCTCCGGGGAAACCACCAGGGAAACCACCTGAAAATCCTCCACCAAAAGGATTTGGATTGTCATGTTGTTGTTTCTTTTGTGGATCGCTTAGTGTTTCATAAGCTTCTTGAATTTTTTGAAACATAGCAGTATCACCACCTTTATCAGGGTGGTGTTGTGCTGCTAGTTTACGATATGCTTTTTTAATTTCGTCGGGGCTAGCATTTCGATCAACCCCCAATGTATTGTAGTAGTCCATAATATTGATTATAACAAATTAGTTGTTAGATGTCAATATTTATTACGCTGCTCCGGCTACTTTTTCTTTTGTTCTACCGTAAGCCGCTACACCTAATACTGCACCCATAGCCATATGGAATAATCCAGCACCTTGTAGTGTGACCGGTTGCCATTGACTTGTAACTTGTCCATGACTCATTGCTTGTAGTAATGACCATAGTACTGGGAACACAACAAAGTCCATTGTACATACTAACATGTACATCCAACCCATCATTGGACGCCACTTATTGTTTACCCAATCTGTGTTAGTATTTGCAACTAATGTTTCACCGTCTTGTGCAGCATTTGCGCCTGCACCAGTTAATACAGGAGCATTACTCATGCTCATGTTCATATTACTAGTACCAGTTGAACCCATATTGTTTACGTTGGTTGACCCGAAGCCGCCAGATGAGCTTCCAAAGCCGCTTCCGCTAGAACTGCTTCCAAAGCCACTACTTGGCGTTGATGAACCAAAACCGCCTGAGGAACCGAATCCTCCTGATGACGGTGCGCCAAATGCTGAAGACCCACTTGTTGATCCTGTTGTTGATGTTGCTGCATTGCATGTTCCTCCAAAGCCGCCGGCTGCTGGTGTTGTTGTTGCCACTTGTGTACTCCCTGCTGGAAATTGTGCTATTGTAGGATCACTCGCTAATGCTGCATGGTGATCGTCATCAGTAGCTATTGGATTTTCTCCGTCTGCTTTTTTTGCTAATAATGTTGTTGCCATTCTTACAAACCTGCCTTTGATATAAAATCTTTTAGTAACGAATCTTTTTTGCCATATATTTTTGTTGGAGTTACACCGGATAACTCACGCATTTCATTTAAATCTGTTTCTTTTTCTATGCGATATTCATGTGGACTTAGTATGATTACTTGCTTCAACTGCTCTGCATCACAATCATAGTCTTGTTCATTAACTGTTACTGTCCAATCTTTAACATTTAAATCGGTCAATGTTTCTAAATCTTCTACAATCTCTACGATGTTTTCAGGTACTGATGTTCTTCTTTTCATTTCTACAAATACAACATATTTTCCAGGCTTTATTTCACCATCACTCACATCAGCATCAATAATAAAATTATAACCTCTTTCAAACCAACTGACTAAATCATTGCTTGCTTGTTTTCCCTTGATAATAAAAGCAAGTGTTACGATATCTGCATCACTGCCTACTTTTGCACTGTATTCGTCTACAGATATTTTTGGTTCTACTTGACCTTCAAGATCATGGTAATCTAAACTTTCTTTAAGATGTCTCATTACATTGGGCCTCCGGGTGGCATACTACCCATTCCTGGTTGAGCCATATTAACATTATTATCATCATCCTGATCTTTAACGCTTTCTTGGTCCAAATTATCATCGTACGCATCATCTAATTCGTCAAAATCAATTGTTTGTCCTGCTAAGTCAATTGATCCTTCACGTATATCATTCATCAATTCTTTTGGCATTTCAATACGCACTAACCAAATCTCACGTTCTTCCATTTTAGGATAGTGTGTACCGGGTTTAAAGTCACCTTCATTTTTGATTGCCATTGGTACTTCAATTATAGTTTTTTTGAACTTGATATTACAACCAACTGATAATAATCTTTTTGCTCCCCTTGGATCAGGCATTAATCGTCTAGGATACATAAACATGCAAGCAACTGTATATTTGTTGATTTCTGGGCCGCTGACTAACTCACCCAATTCCCAGTATTTGTAAGCATATAAATCTGCTTCATCAAGCACACGCTCAAAGTCAAGCAAGGTACTCATTGAGCCATCGCTGGTGTATATTCCCTTAATATTGTCAATAATACTAGGGTAATCAATGTTGTCAAAGAATTTGTCGGCTGGATTATTACTCATAATTAGTATTTATCAATATTGAAATGATTATGAGTTTAAGATTTTTCTGGGGTCAGCCTAATATTTATCATTTTTTCGTACACAATAAGCATCACATTATTGATTATCTGAATGCCTTTAAATATACTTGAGTTTTATGAGAACTTAGCTCTTTTAAGGAGAAAACTTTGAGCAAAAGAAAAACTAGTGCTTTACGCAATCAGGAACAAGACACACGATACTCACACAATAAGAAATCAGATGCCCAAACATTTTACATGAATGAATCTAAAACAATCAACTTCAATCAAAGTAAGCCAAAGTCGGTTAGTAAACCGGTTCAACTTATACCGAAGTCAGTCAACCAAGAAAAATACATGCTAGCATTATTAGACGAAAGTACTGATATTGTTGTGGTTGGTGGACCTGCCGGTACAGGTAAAACTTACCTTGCTATGTTGGCTGCAATCAAGGCATTAAAAGATCGAAAAGTAGATCGCATTATATTATCAAGACCTGCAGTGGGAGTTGATGATGAGAAACACGGATTTCTACCTGGAGACATCAATCAAAAAATGGAACCCTGGACTAGACCGTTATTAGATGTACTACGTGAGTATTACACAGTAAAAGAAATTGCCCACATGCTAGAAGAACAGATAGTGGAAATTGCACCCCTAGCATTCTGTCGAGGCAGAAACTTTAAACATAGTTATGTAATACTTGATGAAGCACAAAATTGCACACCTGGTCAACTCAAAATGATTATGACTCGCATCGGTATCGGCAGTAAGATTGTAATTACTGGCGACGTTGAACAAGCCGATCGTAAAACAGCCGACAATGGGCTAATGGATTTACAAAATCGATTGAGGAAGGGGGTGATTCCAGGTCTGCAATTATGCAACTTTGAACTAAAAGATGTTCAAAGACATAGAATTATTGAACATGTACTTAACTTGTATAGTTAAGTGATAGGATGATTATTATCCATTTTTAGATTATTAATCAAATCTGGATAGACACTCTCATAATACTCAACTACTTTAGTGAAATCTGTTGGAATAGTTTGACCTTGAACAACAGATTTTACTAGTACTTGATCTTTAAAATCAACAATGATACTACACATTGTCAAATCACGCTCTTTCAATACCTTAGAAAGCCCAACTTGTTCGTCAATCTGACCATTTGCTTTTTTAACGTAAGTTACCAATAAATATCGCATTTTAATACCTTTAACTTGTTAGTTCAATGATGGTTGCAGACAGACTAATCTCTGGAATTCCTACTAAACTTAAATTTGCTAACCCATTACGAATCACAATAATGCTAGCATCTTTCTTCATTTGAGTATCACCCCAAAGGTCTAAGTTATTATACATCCAACGATAAATTTCTTCGATGCGTGAAGGATACAAACTTAAATATTGTAACAACTGTTTACGACCTTCACTAGTTTTGCCATCTTTAAACAATTGTGTTGCATTCACTAACATTTCTTCTTCACTGTTATTAGCTTCTTGAGGTGCTAATAACACACCACTACTACTATTTACTTGAAGTTGATTCAAACACTTGCGTAAGTCCGGATAGCTAGCACCAACATAAGTATCTAATACTTCTAAATCAAATTCTATATTTTCACTAACCAATACTGTAGCCGCCCTAGCAGTAAAATCTACACGATCAGGCTTACTAATGTGAAACTTATGGCAACGACTTTCACGCAATGCTGGAATAATTCTGTGTTCATAATTACAAGTTAAAATGAATCTAGCAGTAGAATGATATGTTTCCATATCACTACGTAACGCTGCTTGACCTTGTGGTGATAGATAATCAGCCTCATCTAACAACACGATTTTAAACTTACCAAATGGTATAGTTTGTACAAATCCAACTACTTTGTCACGTACAACATCTACACTATTTTCACGACTTGCATTGATTTCTAAAATATCATATTCTTCGATACCAAGTTCATGCATTAATACTTTTGCAAGTGTTGTTTTACCTGTACCAGGTTCACCGCTCAGTAACAAGTGAGGAATTGACCCTTCACGAATCCAACCCTCTACTTGTTGTTTTTGTCTTTCATCTACGAATACATAATCATTAATAGATTTTGGGCGATAACGCTCAACCCAAAGGGTATTCTTCATAACCATTCCTGTTCTTGTTTATTTAATACTAACATCACTTTATATCCTTGCCTGACACATTCATTTAATTTTTCTTTGTTCATATTTTCTAGTTCAATATCTGCTCCGTGTCTGTTCCATGTCCACTGAGATTTAATCTCGTAAATAGTATTATCTATTAAAAAATCACTAATGTAAAGTCTTTTGGTTCTATCTTTAGGATCATTATACCATAGTGATGGACCGCGTTTTACATTTGCTATAATCCATTTGATACCATATTGTTGTTCTAATTTTTCTAAAAATTCATATTCATAACTGCCTTGATAATTTAGAGCGGTACCTTTATAAGAAATTAATGGACACTGAACATTGTTCTGATGTGGATTATTTTTCCAATGCGATTGCATTTTCTCTCGCATTACTTGATAGGTTCCATTAGCTTCCATAGTGGCATGAGCTTTTATTCGTGATGATTTGGTTATCCCTAATCTAGATCGTGTTGCTAATGATTTTGCTGCCGTCTCTTTATGATCAGTTCTATCTGAAAATTGTTTTCTTTTTCCTAAACATGAATTTTGATGTTTACTGCAACATATTTTGCCATTAGTAAAGATAAATTTAGCTAGACCGTCACATCCATACTGACATAAATCATTGGTTATAATTTCAGTAGCCTGTGGCTTTTTATATCCGCGTTTTGTGTACATAAATATTCCTTTGTTAAAGTATTTATGCCTACAAACATATTTTGGACCCAAAGCTTATTATTCATCGTCTTAACATTTCAAAAGTTACAATATGTGCAATACCTTGACCCAAGTCTTGTTCATTAGTGATAATGTGTAGGCTACGGTCATTTCTATCGGTCTTATGATCATACTGATTCGTCTCAACAATTGTACCACCATTTGCTTGATAAATTGTAAAGTTCATACCCGTAGATTGTAGACTGTCTCTACTTCTACTAGCTTTAACTGTTGATAATTCAATCAACTCGTCACTATTCAACCAATTTCTTAGTTTATTTTTTAACCAACTCATTATATTACCTTATCACTCATTGTTGTGTCATTTACTGGTTCATCACTAACTAAGAGTATATCATTTGTATCAACTCTACGCAACGTTTTCTTACCCGTTTCATCTTCTACATCAATACCGCGAGTCCAACGACCATGACTGATTAGTATCCATTTACCAATTTGAATTTCATCATCCTCAAAGTTAGGACCCAATGCATATACTTGTGCCCAACGAGGTCTAATACCATCGCTCTTTTTGTCATCATTTAACAAAATGATTCCACCGCTAGATATTCTCTCTTCAAACACCATGTCACTCACGATGACATGCTTGCCAATTGGATAAAATTTATCTCTTTCAATTTTATGAGGTTCGAATGCTAACTTCATGTTATCCTTTATTTGATTTTTTAATTTTTACAACTTCTTCTTGTAGTTCAATGTCATCCTGTTCAAACTCTAGTTCACTTGCTGACAACTCTTCCATAGGTGGTTTTGGTGCTTGTATAGTGGTTGTATCTGCAAATCCACTAACACTTTTATTATTTTGATTTTCTATTCTTGAAGTTCTATCTCTGATAATTTGGTTGTTACTGTTGATGATGTCGCCCCTTGCATTTACACCCATATTACCTACTGCACGAGTTTTTTCGTGTTTGGCTGAAATGATTGACATATCAACCACCTTACCCAATGCTGTTCTTCTTTGATCTGCCATTTTAATCTCCTATTTAATAAATTCATTGATATCTAAATCATAGTATATACTGTCGATTTTATGTATACCTATTAGGTATAATACATAACTACTTATACTACTTCCCCTACCCACTCCCCAAACTATGTTATGTTTTCTCATGGTGTCTACTAAATATTTACAATAGCGCAACAATGGAAACATTTCACGTTCTTGGAACATGATCAGTTCTTCACCCACTCTTTGTAACTCTACCTCAGTTACACACAAATCTAATACATATTGTGCTATATTAAAATTGATGTATTCCTCAGGCATAAACCAAGAGTTTTGACATAATTCATCAAAACTATTTATAGACATTGTTTCTGGTTTATAAACAATAGTAGTCGGTACATTTGAGATATTTAGAGAATTGTCGAATTTGATAGATTTTTCAATCAACGCATTCTTTAATACAATGTCCGTATCAACCATATATGCATTGCATATATCAGTTTCTGTTAAAACTTGTCTTCCATATTGATCATTATACATCAATATATTATAACATATTACTCAATAAATGCAAGTATTATTTTTCGGTCTTTGACCCAAACTCAACAAAAACAACTTCACTTGCATTAAATTCTTCTAGTTTAGACTCTTTGGTAGACCAATCTAAGAATATATCTGACCAGTCTTGTATAGGTTTGGTTAGTCGTACAATCTTTTTACCTTTGCTATTGATAAGACCGTTATTGATTTTGGTAGATGATTCTTCCCACCAACCTTTGTCAAAGAAAGGACCCATATTATCATCTAAACTATGAGAACAACTAACACCATCGCTCATTCTTGAACTAATTGATATGTCTGTCACCACTAGTCTACCCTCTGCTATTGCATTACATTTTACAAGTAACATAATACCAATGATTTGGTCATAAGGTTCTTCTGGTAATGTACATACTTTCATTCCTGCATTAAGATAATCATGTATTACTTTGTCTTTAGATTGTTCACAGAGAATAGAATTCTCTAAAACCTCATTGAGAAAATATTTGATTCTTTCTAACGCAATGTTTTGTTCCTTGATTGATTCGGTTTCAACATTAAAAAATAATTCAATTTCATAAACATTGATGTGAAATTTACTATTAAAATGTACCCCTACGAGTAAGTCAAAACTTCTTTGTATTCTTGCTGTCATTTGTTATCTTTAGAAATTTGGATATTATTCTGTATGTTTTGTTTTTTATACAACTCATCCATTCGTCTTGCATACTCATTCTTGTAACTTTCTAGAGCCATTAATATTTGCCCGCTTAGATTGTGGTTATGCATTCTAGTGCTAAATGTTAATTTAGCATTTAGTCCTGAGATTTTTTCTTGTAGTTCTTCAGTTGAAAGTTGGTTTAGACCAGAAATAAAAGGGTGTTCCATGTTAATATTTAATTAACAAAAACTTAACCATAATATTTTATATATTTGCTAGTGTGATCTTTTTCCAAATAACTGTAGTGCCATCATATGGTAAAACACACAAATACATATTTGTGCCATCACTACATATTGTACCGGGTACATCACCTTGTAAACCAGTAGCACCAGGTGTTCTTACTGTAATTGAACTTGCCTTATGTCCACGATTTAATGGTCTAACATCAATTGTTGTACCGCAATCTAAGCTCACAAATTCATATTGAAGTTCTACTACGCCTGCCGGTATAGTAACTGTATTCGTATGCACAACATTATTCATTGTACTGTTGGGCCCAAATACAGCGGTTGACCCATTTGTAACACTAGTATTGTTAGCACCTACTGTACCAACATACAATGCGCTATAGTTTTCAAGGTATTGTGTAGCTTTTGTCATGCCATTCAACACAACACCACTAGAGTTATATGTAGTATTTGGAAAACTGATTGTTGACCCAGGAGCAGTATTGGCTATATCAACAAATAAATGCAATTCTATTTTGCTTTGTGTACTAGTTGGGCTCCATCCACCAAATATAAAGCTTGTATTTCCAGCTAATACACCAAAATGAACATCAGCACTACTAACATCAATAACAATAACATTAGGGTTTACAGGCAAACTACTGCCCAAATTGTAACTACTAGCACGAAACCCTTTTGTTTGTGCATTACTAATAATAGTATTTGCCATATCATTATTAATGATCGTACCATTAAGCGCAGTTTTTAGTATTGCTTTGTTTTGCAAATCACTAATTTCTGAAGCTGCAGTATCTAGGTTGGTACTTATGCTTGTGAAATTATCTCTAAATCCTTGTGTACTATTATTTGTTCCCGGTACTGGGAAAGATGTGTTGATTGTACTTGTGTTTATATTACTCATATTACTTCCTGTAACTTATTTAGTTTTTATTGATAGACGGTAGAATTGTTTTTCTCGGGAATAATACAGGCAAATCATTAGCATGCAATGGATTTGGTACAGGGCTAGCACTTGGTAAGTTACTCCAGAATGGATAGACAAAATTTGTGTTGTAGTTATAACTAAAACTTTTATCAATCATATACCTATCAACTGTGAAATCAATTTGGTTTAATGTATGTGGCCAGTTACTATTGATATTATCAACTATTTCTTGACCTTTTCCGGGTAGTGCATAACACAATACCCATGATTCTAAGAATCCTAAAGGTTGACCATTTAATTGCTGACTAGTCATCCAACTTGGCAACACACTATTGTCTAAGTATCTACCTATAACACCTGTTATTTGTGTTCGCATATTAATTAAACTAGCAGGATTTAAAAATCTAACATAACTTGGATTTGATGTAGTAGTAAGACTTATATCATTGATTGTTAAGTTTGGATTATTTACATACGCTGAATTCTCTTTCAAATTAATATTTCTAGACCATGTAATTGTTTGTGGTAATGAAGTGTCTTGGTTCAAACTCAAATCATCAACTAATTTACAATATACAACTTCATATATTATGTTGAAGTTATTATCTCTTGCCACTGCAACCTGTAGCTCACCTAATATAATTTTTCTTGTATAATGATTTTGTTGTAGTGCGATAGTATATGCATTTGCATCTGCAACCAACATTCCATATGCATGCACACATGTTACATCTATTGCTTTACCAAAATATGGATCAGTAGGTCTGTATAGTGATGTTGTGGGTATCAATGTGTCATCATTTAATAATGAGTACAATATTTCTCTTCCACTAGTGTCAGGGAATGCTTTAATATATATATTTTCAAATGGTTCTTGATAGCTATGATAGACTGTTATTGTAAATTCTCGGGTATCAGTTATCAAGTGGTGTATTGGACTATAAGCCATAACACCAAAAGTATATGATACTGTGTCGCCTAAATTCATATATTTTTTACTAGCTTGCTGTGCCACACGACCTACAATTTCACCAGTTGGCAATAATATTAGGTTAGGCGGTAACTCTCCGTACATCAATTGATAATTTAATGTTTCACTAGACGTTGCCTGTATACTGAATTCACTAATTGTAGCATTGTTGATTGTACCTAAATTGCTATTTGAAATCCAAGATACGTTTGGTGTTAATGAATTTATAATAGTAACAGACAAATCTAATACATCACTAGACAAAGTTATATTTACCGTTTTATGTACAGTTACACTAAAATTGTAACTTGTTTTTCCTAATGTTGGTAATGTCATAACACCAGTTATCCAACCTGTATGTATATCGCCAACTAAACCTGGCGGTAGATTAACAAAGTTATATGTCAATTCTTCTTTATCAAAATCATATCCTATAACTTTAAATGCAAAAAAATCTCCACTGTTAACTGTAGGCAATGATTTGCCATCTGTTATATAAAATTCAAAATAAGGATCTGACAATGGAACAGGAGTCATCAAAGGATATACATTTAGTATAGCAGGTTTTCTTTGTTTAGGTAATTGATTGATTGTCTGATTTTTTACTGTGATACTATAGTTACATGTATCATTACCTAATTGGCTAGATAATTGTAATGTGAAATTATAAGTTATTATCGTTGGTGATCCAACTACAGTCAAAGGTGGTAAAGGATAACCTATGATAGTACCTTCTGGTAATATTTGTAATCCAGGTGGCAGCATTCCACCTGTCACAGATATAAAAATTTTATTAGTTGATATGTTATTAACAAATTGTATATCATATCTAACATATGCACTATCAGTTACATTTAATATCTCTCCGGCAGGAGTATAGAAATACGGTTTATTACTACCAACAATTGTAATACTAAATGTTCTATCTCTAATATTGTTGAAATCATCAGTTGCTCTTACTGTAAAACTAAAAACAGTTTCATCAATAATATTATCAGGAATACCTGAAATAACACCTGTGTAGTAATCTAGAACGACAGGACTATCTATTAATCCGTTTGGTAAGTTACCACTAAGTAGTGTATAGTATACTTGTGTTGAAGGTAATACAGGATTGGCAACCAATTGAATATTTAAAGGACTATCAGTAAAGTATTGTCCTAAATCACCACCGGTCGTTTGCCATACAGGATTAACCATATTTATCCTTGTAACAATTGCAATGCAAGTTTGTAATGTTGTTGTCTATCTTCTAAACCAATTGTACCACCATTGATACGTTTTGTTAATGTAACAAAATCATTTGAATCACAATATTGATTCAAATTGTTTTGATCCCAGAACCAACCTGCACTAGATACTGCTCCGGCTGGTGTTTCTAAGTATGCAACTGTATCTTCTACGCTAATGCCTAAATCACTAGCAAACTTTGTATAGTTGTTGCGACCAGTCAATTGAATTAGTCCACGACCACAGAAACGATATCCATCACCGCTATCTTCATCTCCATTGCCCATACGATTGGCATAAACACGATTGGCAATCTTTTCAGGTTGTCTTTGGTATTGATTTGCAATTTCTTGATTTGGAAAATACTTTTTAAATGTATTCATCAATCCAGCTGCACCGTAGTTCAAATTTTCTTTTACAAAATTAAATCCACCTGATTCATGTGCAATTTGTGCAACAAATCCGGCTGCTCTATTCATGTTTACATACATGTCATAGTATTCTGCAACCTCATGTACTGGAGTTGCATATAACTCTAAAACAGATTTTTTTGTTTTAGGACACAACTGTTGTAATATATCTACTGTAATCATTATTCACCTTTTAATTGTTGTTTAATTTCTTTGATTTCTTGTCTTAGTTCTTTAATACCTTCTATAACCAGTGGCATTAATTTTTCATACATAATTGTTAAGTAATCAGTATTTGGAATATTTACTACTGTTTCAGGCATAACTTGTTGGGTTTGTTGTGCACTAAGACCTACTTCACGTTTCTTTTTAAATCCCATTTCTTGTGCAGTTTCATTTGCTTCATAATAGAAGCCAGATAATTGATCAATCTTGTCTAGTGCACTTTCAATGTTACCTAATTTAGTTTTTAATCTATCATCACTATAAGCAGTAATATTATAACTTGCATATATACCTGAGGCACCTGAGACAGTTAAATTGCCTGTTATAGTTAAGTTTTGACTGATAGTTCCACCTGTAAGTGGTAAATAATTATTTAAGCTTGAAGTTGTCGCATAGCTACCTAAACTTGCAGATGTTAAATAGCCCTGACTAGTAACATAGCTTTGTGTTGCATAACTACCTAAACTTGAAGTTGTTGCATAACCACTCAAACTTGAAGTTGTTGCATAACCACTTAACATACTAGTACTTACTGCATCAGTAATACCATAACCTGCAACTGTAGTTGGGCGAGATCCAGTTGTGATTTGTGACCAAGCTATAGAACCAGAAAAATTTATACCTGTCATGTAATAAGCATTACCAAGCAGATAATTACTTGTAGAAATGTTTCCAGTAGCTGATACTGAAGTAGCGATAACTGTACCTCCACTTAGATTAGTAGCAGTGGTAGCAGTTGTTGCAGAAGTAGCAGTTGTTGCAGAAGTAGCAGTGGTAGCAGTTGTTGCGCTTGCAACAGTACCGGAAATTGCACTAGCAGGAATACTAGTTAGTCCAGCACCTGAACCACTATGACTACCGCTAAATGTACCTGCTGTTACAGTACCTGTTACACTTAAACTACTTAATGTACCGATACTTGTAATATTAGGTTGAGCACCAGTATATACTGTGCCTGCTACTAATGCATTACTAACTTGTCCACTTACATTTGCACCTGCTACTGCATTTGCAGTTGCAGCAAAATTAACTTGACCTGTAACATTTGAGCCTGTAAGACTTGATAATCCAGCACCTGACCCAGTATGACTACCACTTAATGTACCTGCTGTAACAGTGCCCGTTACACTTAAACTACTTAATGTACCTACACTAGTGATATTAGGTTGAGCACTTGCCGTAACTGTTCCTGCTGAAGCAATACTACCTACAATGTTCCCAGCAGGTAGATTTGTTAAACTAGCACCTGAACCAGAGAATGTAGTACCTGTGACAGTTCCACTTACTGACAATGAAGGCAACCCAGTAATTGTAAATCCATTGGCAATGATATTTTGATTTTGTGTATAATTCCATGTATTGAGACCTGTTAAGTGACTTCCATCACCATAATGTATACCAATGATATTACCGGACGAGCTGATATTACCTGTAACATTCAATGTACTTAATGTACCTACACTAGTAATATTAGGTTGTATATTTGTAGTTAATACACCTGTGTAAAAATTTGAAGATATTAAATTACCTAAGTTAGCATTACCTGCACGAATGTTACCTAAGCTATTAACAGTAATGTTTTGTCCTAATACAGTTGAATTGCTCGCAAACTGAAATTCTTGTGCATTGTCTTTCCAACCTGCAAATGCTGAAACTTGTTGTGTTGTAAAATAATTCAATACTAAACCAACATCAAAGCCTGAGTTAGCAACTAATGGACCTCCACCTGATGCAGTACCTACAATGATTAAACTATTTTGAACATCGATAACTGAATAATTTTGTGTTTGAACTGTACCTGTCAATATTAAGTTACCTGCAGTAATGTTGCCAGTAGAAGTAATATTGCCTGCAAATACTGCATCTTTACCATTCAATGTTCCATTTAATGTTAAACCTGATAACGTTCCTAAGCTAGTAATATTAGATTGTGCTGATGCATATACTGTACCTGAAACCAATGCGTTTGGTACTTGACCAGTAATATTAGAGCCAGGTACATTAGTTAAACTTGAACCATTTCCTGTAAATAGTGTTGCAGTAAATACATTACCTGAGAAATTATTAGCTGATACATTTCCAGTGATACTAGCATTACCTAAAGCATTTAAGTTAGCCATAGTATGATTCAAAGATGTTAAGTTACCTTGAAGAATTGTATTACCGGCAACATTAGCATTACCTAAAACTATTAAATTACCAGCAACATTAGCAACACCACCAATTGTAGTATTGCCTGTGATATTTGCTAGTCCAGCATTCATATTACTGAACTGTGATGCAGCTGCAATTACTGTTCCGTTTACTTGATGATTACCTACGAGTGTCATGCTACCTTGTAGTGACAATGATGTGCCTGAACTTCTGACATTACCTGTGCCTGTTATTGATACAGGACTAGCCAAAGTAAACACAACTTGTGTAGTAGTACATGATACTACTGGGAAATCAACCCCATTATAACTACTTGGTGTGAAACCTGACAATTGAATTGATTGAGTTGGATAGAACGGTGGATATGGTTGTGGGTTTGTGAATGTTAATGTAACTTGTCCTGTGCTTGGTGAATTAATTGTTCCGCTAGTTACCGCAATGTTTGCACCTATAGAAACAAATTGTAATAATGAGCTATTTCCACCAACTGTATGATTTGTTGCAATTCTTACTGCACCTGCAGTTATAAGTGAATTACCAGATACATCACCTGCTAAAGTAACAATATTACCGGTCATACTATTAACTGCATTGATATTACCAATACTAGCATTACCTGTTACATTTATTATTCCATTAACTTGTAATGCAGTTGATGATGTACTACCTGTACCTACAATACTTGATACTGCGGTATGTGTTCCTGTTATATAACTATTACCGTAAATTGTAAGTATATTACCTGCAGTTGCTGATCCAACACCTACAATGCCATTAGCAAAAGTAGCTGTACCCATGTTATGAGTGCCACTTGTATAACTATTACCATTTACTGTTAATAAATATCCACTTTGTGCAGTAGTACCAATACTGCCAATAACATGATTTCCTAATACAAAAGTATTTCCGTTAATTGTAGCATTATTTGTTACTGTAATAAATCCTGCAGTATGAGTACCTATTGTATTTGCATTACCACTGATATAACCATTGCCAGTTACTGTTAATGCATTACCTGCTTGAGGTGTACTTCCACCTACTACTTGTGTGCCAGTAGTTATGCTATTTCCAGAAGTATGTAATCCTATTGTTGTTCTATTACCAGCAGTACTATTACCTGTTATGATTGCGTTATAGTTGATTTGTAGATTACCAGCAGTATGTGTACCAATAGTAACACCTACTCCCATAGTATGTGTACCAGTAGTTACTCCGTTACCCATAGTATGTGTACCAGTAGTTACTCCGTTACCCATAGTATGTGTACCAGTAGTTACTCCGTTACCCATAGTATGTGTACCAGTAGTATATCCATTACTAGCTATATAACCATTGCCGCTTATGTATCCATTACCAACGACAGTTAGTGCGTTACCTGATTGTATGCCACCTAAACCACCACCTATTATGTGATACCCAGTGGTAATACCATTGCCCATAGTATGAGTAATAGTAGTATAGCCATTGCCACTTATATAACCATTGCCAGTTACTGTTAATGCATTACCTGCTTGAGGTGTACTTCCACCTACCACTTGTGTACCTGTTGTAATTCCTGTAACAGTTGTATGTGTGCCTAACGTTGTACTATTACCAGCAGTACTATTACCATTAATAGTTGAATTAGATGTGATAAACAAATTATTTGCAAAATGTGTATTATTAGTATAACTATTACCGCTTGTATAGCTATTGCCGTTTACAGTTAATGCATTGCCTGACTGTACTGACCCGCTACCTATTATATGAGTACCAGTAGTAACACCTGTAGCCATAGTATGAGTACCAGTAGTAACACCTGTAGCCATAGTATGTGTACCAGTAGTAACACCTGTAGCCATAGTATGAGTACCAGTAGTAACACCTACTCCCATAGTATGTGTACCAGTAGTAACACCTACTCCCATAGTATGTGTACCGGTAGTATTACTATTACCGGCTGTATAACTATTACCACTAATATATCCGTTACCAGTAACAGTTAATGCATTACCTGATTGAGGAGCACTACCACCCACTACTTGAATTCCGGCTATAGTACTATTTTGACTTACATATTGCGTGCCAGTCACCGTTAATGCAGCACCTGCTTGAGGTGTACTTCCACCTACCACTTGTGTATTCGTTATTACTCCGTATGCAGCGGTATGCGTCCCTGAGACATTCATATTTAATGCAGATGCATTAGTAGCCACTGTTAAAGTATTTGTGCTTGTGCCGCCGGCTGTAACAATATTACCAGCTGTATGTGTGCCTGTTGTAATGCCATTGCCTGCTATATAACCATTACCTACTACTGTTAGAACTGCACCGGCTTGCGGTGTACTACTGCCTACTACCTGAGTACCAGTTGTAATTCCATATTGTACAGTATGAGTACCTATTGTTGTTCTATTACCAGCAGTACTATTGCCTGTAATTGTTGCATCATTATTAACGACTAGATTTCCGGCAGTATGTTCTCCTACTGTAGTTGTATCACCGCTAGTATATCCATCACCTGTTACTGTTAGAGCAGCACTTCCTTGCGGTGTACTACCACCCACAACATGTTTAGTTGTACTTATTCCTACTGTCATTGTATGTGTACCAGTAGTAACACCTGTAGCCATAGTATGTGTACCAGTAGTAACACCTGTGCCCATAGTATGTGTACCTACGGTTGTTGCACTTCCACTTACATATCCATTTCCTACTACTGTTAATGAGAATCCTGAGTGTGGTGAGCTACCACCTACTACATGTGTTGCAGTTGTAACACCATACAAAGCAGTATGTGTACCTAATACATTGGCATTACCAGTGCTACTGTTGCCCGTAATTGTTGCATCTGTATTAACAACTAAATTACCTGCAGTATGTGTACCAGTAGTAATACCTGTACCCATTGTATGTGTACCTACAGTTGTTCCGTTACCGCTGAAATAACTATTACCATTTACTGTAAATTCTGTACTGCTCTGTGCACTGCCCCCACCTATTATACCTAAATTTGCTACCGCAGTACCCATAGTATGAGTGCCACTGGTATACCCATTACCAGTAACAGTTAATGTGTTACCTGCTTGTGCGCTACTACTACCTATTACATGTGTACCAGTAGTAACACCTGTAGCCATAGTATGTGTACCAGTAGTAACACCTGTAGCCATAGTATGTGTACCAGTAGTAACACCTGTAGCCATAGTATGTGTACCGCTTGTAGCACTATTACCTGTTACAGTTAAGGCTGTACCAGCTTGCGGTGTACTACCACCCACAACTTGTGTGTTAGTAATTACGCCATATACAGCGGTATGTGTTCCTGAAATATTACTATTAACTGCACGTAAATTTCCTGAACTAGTTAGATTTGTTGATGTTACATTTCCACTAGTTATAGTTCCACTGATACTAGCATTTCCGCTAACTGTTGCATTACCTGATGCATTGATAAGATTAGTGAATACATTTGATGAATTAATATTACCTACAACTGTAATGCTTCCTGTAGGTGATATAACTACATTTGTTCCACCTGCAGTAATATTACCAGTTGTAGAAACATTTCCGGTATTTATATTTGCTGAAGTAACATTACCTGTTATACGTGCATCAGTTCCTACAGATAGTGCAGCAGTAGATACTAGATTACCTCCTGCAACGTTTCCAGTTACTGTCAATAAATTACTAGTTGCGTTGAATGTCAATCCTGATACTGCTGATAAATTACCACCGTTGTTGAATATAAGTTGCGTATTAGCACCTGGCGCACTTATGTTACCTGATGCTACAACATTGGCTACAACAATGTTAGCAGTATTAAGATTAGTTGAAGTAACATTACCTGCAACTGTTAATGCACCTGATGCAGTTGAGGTAATAGTAGTTGTGCTTGTTCCATTACCAACTGTCAATGTTGTTAAGTTTCCAACACTAGTAATATTTGGTTGTGCATTAGTTGTTATAGCACCAGTAACTGTAGTAGCACTAATGTTACCTGCATTAATATTACTAGTAACTTGTAAATTACTTCCTAAAATATTACCTGCAGTAAGTCCTGAACTTATGGTTACACCATTTGAATCAGTAGTCAATGTTGCAGTGCCTAAAGCAACTGTATTTGATACTATAGTGGCACCTGATATAGTTTGACTTGCACTTAAATTTACAGCGGATAATGTATTGTTATTAGATGATAAAGTCGTTCCACCTAAGTCAATGGTATTACCAGCAAGATATAATGTTTTCCAACGTCTTGTGGGGCTACCTAAATCATATAGTATATTACTAGCTGGTACTAACGATGTACCAATAACACCATTAACTAATAATGTTGCACCACTGATTACATTTAATGTAGATGATACATTGACTGTATTTGCTGAAACATTTCCACCAGTTAATAAGTTTGTTGATATACTTGTTATATTTGCTACCGCAACGTTGATTGTATTTGCAACTATAATGTTACTGTTTATATTGGCAATGTTACCAACATTAGCTACTAATAAATTAGCATTTACATTACTTGCATTTACATTACTTGCATTAGCATTATTGGTTGCTCTAATATTTGCAACAGTAACCATGTTACCATAGCTACTAACTGTTGTGTTGCCACCAAGAATTATGTTAGGTGTACTTAATGCAGTAGTAGCGCTAATGTTAGCCAGTGCTATATTACCTGCAGAAATGTTGGCAGATACATTCAAATTAACCATAGAAATACCACTACCGGTACTAGTAATAGTAGAGCCACCTATGTCAACTGAATTACCTAAATATAATGATCTCCAACGATTTGCATTATTACCCAAATCAATACTATTGTTTGTTGTAGCAATTAATGGAGTTGAAATACCGCTATTGACTGCAAGATAATTTGTTGTTAACCCTGCAGCTGTTAAATTTGTAATGAGGGAATTAGTAAATGTTGCATTAGAAGAAAAAATATTAAATACAGATAAATTTGGTGTAGTAATATTACTTCCGCTAGATGTAATTACCACTCCACCAACATTTACATTAGATACATTTATATTGTTTGTAGCAGTTATATTATTTGCATTTATATTGCTAACTACAGAAAGAGATGTAGATACTGTAACAACATTGCTAGCATTTGTAGTAATTACTGCATTACCCAATACTATATTAGGTGTGATTAAATTGCTAGATACATTTACTACTGTAGCATTAACGTTATTGGTTACAGATAATGAATTAGGTACTAATAATGTATTACTTGAGTTGGTTGTTAATGTTATGTTACCCAAAACAATATTTGGGGTAGCGATACTAGTGTTACCTGTAATAGTATTAGCAACTACAATATTACTTGTTACATTTGAAATTGTTGCATTAGTAACAATAACATTAGGCATAATAATATTGCTACCACCATCTGATTCAATTGGTACTGTATTAAGATATACATTACCACTTAAATATAAGTCAGACCATGCACTTGTGCTATTACCTATAGAATAAAATGCATTGCTATTTGGTATCAATGTACTAGTAAAATTAGTAACTGCTAAATTTGTTACTGCAATATTACCTATTGTGGCGTTTCCGGTAGTTATGGTATTGGCTAAATCTATAATAAAAGGTGTTGTATAGCTTGATATTTTTGCTATATGTGCAGTGGCACTGGCACCCACACCTATCACAATATTACTACCTGTTTGAACTGTTATGTTAGGAAAGAAACTGTTAAGTACAACATCACCGTTTTGAGAACTTGTTGATAATCCTGGGCCTACGAATAGGTTACCTACACCGTATTGTGCTGATTTATTGTACAAATCAGTAAAGTTATCTTGTATTTTTTGGAATGCGGTTCTAACAGGATCTGCTGCCGGATCATTAGGGAATGCACCGAAATCAATAAATTGCTGGGTCATAAATCTTTGCCTTATTTAAGTATTTATCAGTTTTTTATATAGACATACCCAAAAAATAACCCGGCGAACCGGGTTATATAAGTTTAGATTAACGTACGGTTTATTATTTTATACCGCTTAGTTTTTGCCAATCTGATAATAGATTAGTTGAATCTTTCAACATTGTGTCTTCCATAGTAACTTTCGTGATGTTACCAGTAGCTTGACTATGTTTTGGTTTATTCAATCCACCTGCTAATGTTTGTAACATGTAATGTAAGTCTTGCATAGCTTTATCATCATCACTATTTGCATAAGACTCTTCTACTTGTTCTCCAGAATCACATTCGCATTCATACATACCGCATTCATTGCAAGTTTCACCCTCTTCATGATTGTGACCTTCTTCCATTTTATCGCATGAACATTCTAACATAGGCATGCCACATTCCATACAATCTTCTGCATCTTCTTTAACTGGGTATTCTTTTCCATCAACACTAAAATGATCTTTATGTTGTGCTTTAGCTTTGGCTAATTGACCTGTAAATTCGTTACCCTCTTCAACTTCTTCGTCATCAGCGTTTACTGGACCTAATTCTTGTGGTAATTCACAACCAAGGATCTTACAAACTTCTTTGTAATTGATTTGATTTTCATCACCGATATATTGAATAGCTTCTGCATCTAAATCATGTACGTTACGTATTCCAGTACTTTTCATATATTCTATAGCAGACTGTTTTACTTCTTTTGCTGGATCCCAACTTTCAGAAACTTCTTCTTCATCTTCTTCTGGTTCGTAATCAATTTCTAATGTACCTTCTGGCTCTTCTTTTTCAGATGAACCACCCTCAATGCCTGACATTTTCTTAATCAATGCAAGCATGTCATCACCGTCACCTACTACTGTTGGACTCATAGGAGTTTCTGTTCCGTGTCCAGGTTCTTCTTCGTGATGTGGTGCACCATAAGCACTTGGGCTTGTAGTCTTTTCTTCTTGACCACCAAATACACCAATACCAGCTTGTCTTAGTGCTGACAATAATTTTTGTGCATCTTGGTCATTTGCAGTTACACTTACTGAATCTGGACTACCTTGTTGACCAGTACTTGAAGATACCGTAATACCTTCATTTAATAATGTATTAAGTTGTTTTTCCCAACTTTCAAATTGTTTATCTTTCATATTTGCGCTTTCTCTAAATGGATTATTTGACTTAAGTGTTTGCAAGAATCCTGTAGATTTTTGCTCTGGTTGACCAAATAATTTTGGTTCTAGCTTGGTCATACCTGGATGCATACTACGCTCTGCATCTTGTTGATGTATATCTCTTAATGATAATGTAGGCTCACCTGCTGACTTACGTTGAATAGCTGGTATTTCATAATTAGCACCTTCATCAGCGATTTTCTTTGTAGAATGATGTAAATGTACTTTTAAGAATGCATCAAGCAAATCACTTGTTTCACCTGTTTCTTCAAACGCTTTTACATCATTTTGTAATTCATACAACATTTCTTGTACGTCTTGATCCGCATTGTTAATTAACTCTTTAAAGTTAATACTTTCAATGAGTGCTCTGATATTATTCATTTTATCTTCTTTAACTTTATTTTTATTGTCTAACATGCCACGCTTGTTAGCAGTTGCCCATGCAATGTTTTCTGCTTCTTTGTCACTGTGTCCAGCTTTCTTTTCACTGGCTTTAACATGTGCGACCATGCGATCAACTTTAGCGCTTTCTTCAACACTCTCAGAAGGATGACGTAATTTATTCAATACTGCACCTGCAACACGCTCACCGGCTTCTTTACTACCATAACGCTTGCTTGCATCTTTGGCAATCTTGCTAAAGTTCTTACCTGGCTTACCAATGTCTTTACCAGCACGTGCTGCTTTAGCACTATAACTAGTTTCATCTAAATCTGATTCATGCATAGGTGCAATTTGATTCAATGTTTGTTTCATTTTGCCTACATCTGATTGTATTTTTGGATCAGCTTGACCGGGATGTGCAGTCATAGCACTGCCCATTGTTCCTGTAGGATTTGTCATTTTTGCAGTTTGTGCAGTTTGTTTTAATAATGTATTTAACTTGTCAGTAGCTTGTGGGTTGCTAGCAGTAGCTCCCAATGTTTTTTGTGCAAATGCTGCAAGCTGATTTTTTTCTGCTGCTGACATTTGATCAGGTTCTTTAGATAAAGCGGCACTTAACATTTGTGTATTCATTGGTGCATCTTCTTCTAAATTACTTGCGCTGTGTGTTGTATCGGCTACATAAGCATCAATACCTGATGTACTCTTAAGACCCCATTTTGCGGCTGCTTTTTTTGCTGCCTCATAACTAGATGTTGCTTTAACTTCGCACTTACCTTTTCTAGCATGTACACATATATAAGGTCTTTCATTTGAATCTTCATTTAATTGATTGGCTTCTATTGCTTCGATCCAATCTTTTAATTTATGTTTTGCTGAAACTTTACCAACTTTACCTTTTGGTTTACTACCTAACATAGATTGAATACCTGATGTATCATGTTTGATATCATTACCATGTTCATCTTTTGCAGCCTTAGTTGGACGACCACGAGTTCTTTTTGGCTCTTCTTTTTTAGTTTCAGTATCTTTGTTTACTTTACCAATTTTGTGTCCATACTGATCACGTACATCTTCTTTACCATGACTTGTACCATAGGTACCTTTATGTACTGTTTCGCTGATAGCGTCCATTGACTGTAGTAATGATTTAAAATCCATTATCTTTATCCTTATTTCTTATCTAATTTATCTTCGATACGTGTTAGTTGGGCTTTTAACTCAGCTACTCTATCAGACATCTCAACTACTTTTACATTTGTAACTTCTACTTTAGTAGTCATATCTTGCATTCTTGAATCAATAGTCATATAACCAGTGCCACCTAAACTACATGCACCGATAACAATCCAAGTAAGTTGTGCAGGGCTAAAGTCTATCATTTTGATCTTCCTGTTGATGGTTTCAATGGAGTAGGTACTCTACCATTACCCATTGCACTTGTTGTTTGAATTCCTTCTTTGCTCTTATTGGGAGCAGTAGGAGTTTTTGCAGCGTCAAATTGATAATCAATGCTTGGCTTTTTAGGAACTACACGATCTAAATATTGGTTAGCATATTCTTTACTAGCTTCTTTGCCGCTATCTTCTAAATCAGTATGCAATAGTGCTGGTGTATGACTTTCTTCATTTGCATACTTGTCATTTTCACCATTGATACTATCATTGTAATCGGTTGTGACTACACGAACCATGTTAACATTTCTACCCAATAACTGAGCAATTTGTTGTATTTGTGGTTCTGTTGCAGGGTATTTGAATTCTGCTTTAATGATAGTAATAGACTCATTCTTTATATCAGGAAAACCATATGGGTCTTTTTGAACTGGAGTGGTCTTTGGATCCTCAATTTTAACGGGATCAAATTTGTTTAAATTGTAAGCAAACATATCAAGAAAATTCTTATCTAGATCGCCAGCGATCTTGATCGTATAACGATATGTTCTTACAGATTCTGCTAAGTAATGACGAAGGCTTTTCATTGTATTATTCCTATATAATATTTATCTTTATTGCGTTTTTTTGTCAGCCAAAATACTCTTCAATAACTCATTGCGATCTAGCAGTGCAGATGAACCCTCACCTTGGGGGATATTTTCTATTTCTTGCATTGTACTATTGATTTTATGATCCAACTGCGCTTTCTTTAATTGCAAGTCAATCATTTTTAATTTTTTATTAATCTTTGCAGTTTTAGCAGTAATTGCATGACCTAACATTGTACCAGCCGCATTAAAGATTTCACTTGCAAATCTACTATCTACTTGCATGCCTAAATCAGTTAAATCTTTAAATGTATCTTTTGCAAGTGTAGCAAGTTCATCTAATTCAGTATCACTTGCATCTAATCCTCTAACTTGAGGCAATGCATTTTCAATTTTTTCTAAATTATCAATTGCATTACTTGTGATTTCATTTGCATTTTCAGGAATTGGAATAATCAATTCATTGATATCTTCTTCAGGCAAATCAAAAAGCTCACTTAATTTCTTTGTCATATACTACCTTATATAGTAGTATTTATTACTTGGCTTTACCGTTATAAAACAAATCGTTTTCGGTAATTACACGAAAAGAAAACCCATTCTGTTTGCAATATGCATTTGCACTAGCCCACTTAGCATGATTGATCGCCACCACAATCCTATCTTTTGCACTTGTTGCTTTACTTTCAATGATACTTTGTTTTTTAGGTTTAATTTCAACTATTTCTGCTAGTTGTTTACCTGACTTGTTTACATAGACAACAAAGAAATCAGGAATATAATTTGTGCGTTTACCTGTAATAGGATGTATATAAGGGATTATAATTGATTCACTTGCCCACTTCAGAATATTATTATTCTTGTCTAAGAACATCATAAATGTAAGTTCCCAACCACTACGATATCTAGGTGCATGATTACCTATATATTTGTCTATGTTTGTTGGAGTAAAAATACCATTAGCATAATTTGGCATTATATTACCACATTACGTTGTACAGGTTGGTTTGATTGTGGTATTACACTAATACCATATAACGCAGTTTTACTTTTAATGCTATTGAGATAGTAAATCATAATTGCATTGGCTTCAACTTTTTCTTTACCTTGAATATATGACAATAATGTTAAAGGATCTTCACCAGTGATCCCAGCAATTCTAAAAATTATTGTAGCAAAGTTATTTGCAGAATCATTACTTGAAGTTACATTATAAAAGTAGCTGCGTACGATTTCATATCTAGATGCATCTACATTCACTGTAAAATTATAAAAACTATCAAATAACTTAACAGTTGCATCAAGTTGTGTTGTGGGTGCATCTAATGTGTTTGCCATATTATAGTTGTACACCTGAAGGATTTGTTACTTTGTTTGCAATTGTTTGTGCAGCATTGACAATACCCTGATTGATTGTATTTGTAGCACTCGCTGTTATTGATGATGCAGTTGGAAAGTTAAATTGATTATTTCTGTTTGGTGTATTTACTAACCAAGATGTAGCAGCACCTAATGCTTCTGCCTTTGCCGCATTTAATACCCCTGCAGGATTTTTAAATGTATTTTGCAAATTACCTGCAATTTTTACTGCACCTAACACATTACCGCTACTTAGTGCATCTACAAATCCACCTACCCCATCAACTAATCCACCCTGACCTAATATACTACTATTACCACCAGGTTGTGATATTGGACTTAATGTATTATCATAATTACTTGCATCACCAAATCCTGTGACAATAGCACTTGGAGTCTTACCGTCAATAGCGCCGGCATAATATTGAACAGTCTCATATTCTATAGTCATCTGATGTTCCATAACACCACCTGTTTCTTTGTAGTCATATGTGTCATGTGAAAAACTAGATATCATAGGGTTGATTAATCTATATAAAGTGAAATTATGTTGATTAAATCCGTATATGTTAATGGCTCTAAAGAAAGGAGCTTTGATACCAGTTAATACATTTTTGGATTCACCGATGTATCCCCAATCATCATATCCTGATATCGTAGGTGCATATTGAGTTCTTTGATTGATATCTGGAACAGATGCACCACCTTCACCTTGTGAACCTGCATTAGGTCCAATGATGTCAGTTTGTAAACCATCTTTATAATAGTATGTGTAATAGTTACTCCATAAATTAGTTATCATATTACTATTGTCATCATGGAATGTTATTTGAATCGGGTCGTATTTAATTTTAGTTTGCACTATACGTTTACGATTATATTGATTTAATATTGCGGTATCAAATGTATACTTAGGTAGTTGTGCTGATTTTACTACTAAACCAAAATTATGTGCCTTAGGATCCAGTCCAGGAGGACTTCCCATTTGTGTAAAGTTTGTATCAAAGTAAACATGATATAGAAACTTATACTTAGGAGCATTAGCATATGCATTAGTGGTAAAGGTTTTACTTGCGTGAGTATAATCACGCAAGTAATCATTAGTAAAAAACCCCGTTGTAAGGTCTTTAGCGAATTCTTGAAAGAATCCTGCCATTGTAATCCTTAACCGATACCAGTTACTGAAGTACCACCGAATGCACGACCGACATTGACACCAACACCAGAACCAAGTGGACCTTGAACTGCATTGTCAAAGCGAATGCTTAGTGTAATTGTTGCTGGGTCATTATTTTTATAATCCATGTTATTATAGTTTGCTGATTTAATAAAGCAACCATATAATTCCCATGATTCTAATATATTTGGCAACAATGTTCCATTACCGCCGTCTAGAATATCATAGTTAATTTGAAATTTATAATCTTGACCAGTTGCAGCACTTGCTTGCTCTACAAAGTCAAATTGTTTCTGTAGTTGTTGACCAACTAATTTAGAAACATTACCTGATGCATCATCACGTAAATTGATTTGTGTTTCTTGCCATGCATGTTTACCTGCTAAGTAAATCTTACTGTTATAAATGTCTAATGCTATTTCTTCAAAAGACACGTTAGGTCTTTGAATATCCATAACCTGTTTGGTAAGTTCTTGTGTAGAACCACCTGTACCAAAATTAATGAATAATGCTCTAAAACGATACTGTAATTTTGGCATCAACAAACCCTGAGAACTCGGGGTGTTGTCTGAACCTACGGTCATGTTAAAAAGTGAATTTGAGGCTACTGCCATATTGAATCTCCTTGATAATATTTATCTTTAATAATTGTCTGGTTTGAGCCCATTATTTCAATTTGGCAATGCCACCAGTATTCAATATACGCACAGGAATATAAATGAATTCTGTTGATTTTACTGGTTCAATCGCTATGTCTATCCATAGTTCGTTTCTGTCAATACGAGCAGGTGTGTTGTTAGTTGAATCACAAACAACCAAATAATCGTATAGACCACGTTTAGCAACCAAGTCGATGAACAATGATTGTACAACACCTGTTACTTGTGTTCTAGTCAATGCATCGTTTGGTTCGAATATGAACGGACGAGTTGCAATTTGTAATTGGTAACGAATATACGCTATCAATCTTCCAACATTCGTTCTATCCATTGCAGTATTGCTTGCAAAACTACTCTTATTACCGTAATTTAGTAAGCCAATTCCAGTGAAATATGCCAATGGGTTGATTTGATTTTCATACAATACATCACGTATTGCTACACGATTTTTAATTGTAATGAATTCACCAGTAGTACCATTTAGATAACCAATGTTTGTAGCATTAGCAATCAAACCACGACGTGTACCTGCTGCCGCTAACCAAGGATAAGCAACTGTATCATTCTGTAAGAATGTATACAACATCATGTGACTTGATGGTACAACTGCGGGTGTTCCTGATAGGTCGCTTGTGATACCACTTGGATAGAATGTAGCCAAATATTCATCACGTGTTACCCAACCCTCTTCACCGGTTTCTGTAGCACCTGCTGCATTAGTTGCCCATTGAGTTAATCCTGTAGCATTATCAGCTAAACGCAATGGTGTATCACCAATGATATAACCTGTGTTATGGCGATCATTATTTAATACTACCATATCAGGTTGTAGTTCTGGATAACCAGGAGCTGCTAGTAGGTTCATGAAGTTATCTTCTTCACGAATTGTTGTATTAGTATTGATAGCAGCCTTTAGTGCCTCAACAACTAAATTACGTTGTGCCTTACGTCCCATATATGCAGAACCATCATTCTTCAATCCACTAACACTAACCCATGTATATGGATATTGCGGTAATGTAGTTGGAGCACCTACAAACGGGGGAGTTGGTAAGTTTGAATAATTTGCTTGTGTAAAATAATTCGCTTTAAATTGTTTTACATTATATCCTGATCTACGTGTGTTGAATAATAACATACCTTGTGGATATAATGCAGGATTAGGTGCATCTAAATCTACATAGTTGCTTGTTAATAATGAGTGAACAGGGGTAATAGGATCATTGACAGGGTCATTGCTTCCACCTGTATTATCTGTCCAACGTGCATCTGCAAACACTATACCGCTACTAGATACGTGGTCTGCGTTGTTGATAGATACCCATTGATTTACTCCGTTGACATTTTCCCAACGACTTAAATTTGGATAATTTTCTAAATCACCTGTATTCAACCATAAATCACCATATGCTAATGCTGTTTTACCATCACTTTGTGTTGTTGGTGTGTTAGGTTGTAGAATAACACCTAATGGATCAGTTGGGTTACCACTAGTAGTTGGGTGTCCAGTTAAATCATACTTAGTATTCTTATAACCTTTCCATTGAGTACCAACTTTAACCATAATATCAACTTCTGAAGGTGTGCTATAGAACCAGTTTGTACCATCTAATGGGTTAGAAGTAGGAGCACCTGCACTTGCAGTATATGTCAATTCTGCCCAATTTGATAATGCAGTATAATAACTTTTCGGTGCAGTATTATGTGCAAAAGACCCTGATGCACCGTATATTGCAACACCAGCTATACCCCCACCACTTACTGTTAGTGAAGTAACAACTAATTTCAAATCATTAATTGTAACTTGTCCGCCTAAATGATTACCGTAAATTGTAAAAGTATCACCTACAGTATAATTAGTTCCTGCAGTTGCTATGCTAACAACATAATGTCCTTGTGTATTTGTTACGTTGAATGTAGCATTTTGCGCAGCTGGATTAGCATGAGTTGCACTACCGATACTAGGATTCATGAAAGTAAAACTTCTCAAATAACTATATCTTGCACCTACGCAATAACCAACTTGAAAACCTAACTGAACAAGTAAACCATTAGATATACCTGTTGCAGGATCTGCATCACTAAGATAGATATCTCCGCCTAATGTATGTGTTAGTTGTATTGCACCGCTAGTAGTTACAGTTGCAGTTGTATAAGGAATCTGAGCAGCTGCCCAATCTAATAAAAATGTATTGCTACCCGTACCACTCATTGTAATATCATATGCCGCACTTCCTGCATTGCTATTAGGCATAGAAACAACAACTCTTAATACTGAATTTTGTGTAATTGCATATGAAGTGAGAGTACTTGTTACTACAGTAGGACCTGTTACTGTTCTTCTATAGAATATGATTCCTGATTCAGGATCTGCCTTTGTACCGCTGTCACCATTCGTACCAACCATTGCAAATATTGTATTTGCAGGAATCACTTGTCCACCTGTTGGATCTAAGTCTTGCATTGCTGACATTTCGTCAGTATAGATAGAAGTTGTCACACTATTGAATGATGCTGAAGTAGTACTGTACTTAGACAATACTAAATTCATACCTGCACCAGACACACTAGTTTTAATCCAAACACTACCACTTGGTCTTGGATTACTTTGACTACTTGTCCAAAGTGGCATTTGTGCGCTTGTACCGTATGCTACATCAGGTGCATAGTAATCACCGGGGGCAATACCTAAATCACTTAGTACAGTTCCAGTTTGTGTTAAAGTAATTTTATTTCCACTACCATATTCACCATAATATATTGATAGCACAGTTTCTGTTTGTGTATCTACTTCTGCATAAAGATCACCAATATTAAAACTATTGATCATTGTTGCTACATGTGCAGCATTATTGTTTGGTGAACCGGGAATAGTAATCGTTATTACTTGTGGATCATTACCTTGAATATTAATATTGAAAGTATTACCAGCAGTTAAATTATTACTATTTGCAGTAGTCGAACCTGCTACAGTAGCATAACTCATTTTCCAACCATGTGTTCCAACTTCTTGCCATAGATTATTAGGGTCTTTGTAGAAGTATGTAGCACTATACAATTGACCTTTAGTTGACTGAATTGGTACAACTGCATAATCACCGATATTACCAATTGTTTGTTTTGGGTACCATATTGGATGTGAGTCAGTACCACCTGTTTGAGTTAAATTATATGTATCATATATAACGATAGGTGTAATGGGATTGAATACGTTATTTGCAGCATCCAATTCAAAAATACCCCAAGTACTATTTGTTGTATCTAACCAGTATGTACCATCAGCAGGTGCACCAGCTGGACGAACCAACGTTCCAACTAAACTAGCTAAATCAACGTTAGCTCTTAAAATCCAGCATTGATTGGTTACACCCAATAATGAATAAGCAGCTAATAATCCGTATTCATTTAATTCATATCCATGAATAGGTGTTCCGCCACTTGTCTTGTAGAAGAAAGGTGTTCCAAATGTATTGACCAAATCTCTTTGACTTGTAATCTGATATAATTTGTTTGCGTTTGCAGCCAATGTTCCAGGTGCAATTGTTACGCCTGTTGAGTCAGCTTTGTTTGTTGCAGTAGCCAATAAGATAAGAGGGACTGAACTTGAAGCAGCAGGTAAATATGTACTTTGATCAATAATATCTACTTCTACGCCAGGTGAATTTAGTGCCATGTTAATTTCCTTTTAATTATAAGTTGTATAGATGTTCTATAACATACATATATTTAGTATAGGTACGAAAAAAAATGAGTTTTGACGTACCTTCCGAAGGTTATAAATAGTTTATGATCAGACCTTTATGTAATACATGCAATAAAAATTTTAAAGCAGTAAACTATAAGCGCAATGGTATCACACATTATAGAAGTTTATGTGATGAATGCGGGCGCAAGAAGAATAACTTAACAGCCAGAGTACCAAATTGGCAAAAAGCAGGATATAAGAAAAAACCCACATGTGATGTATGTGGGTTTCATAGTAGTTATGCTAGTCAAACGTCTGTATTTCACATTGACGGTAACTTGGAAAATGTGCAATATTCTAATTTAAGAACTGTGTGTTTAAACTGTATAGAAGTCATTAAAAGAAAAGATTTGACTTGGCGTAGAGGTGGTTTAGATGTTGATTATTGATCCAACTCTTTTATATAGATCATCAATAGAACCATTGTTTTCTAAGTGATAATCATAATCTAAACCAATACTGCTATATTCACTAGCATGTACCTTATTTTTTTCTAATTTTCTTTGACTTAAAGCCCACATTGCATTACCGTTTGGGCCTTTGTTGTACTCAATAGCTGCATCATACCATACGGGGTTTTCTCCCCTAGATACTCTTATTGTAATTCCACCTGCATTCTTAATTGCTTTGACTTCATTAGCAAATCTACAATCTGAAATTACCACGTGATCTTTAGTATTTCGTAATTTATTTTCTAATGACGCAATCCATATGTCATCATGAAAGCCGTTGCGACACACTTCTGTGCCCCAATGTTGAAGCACCCATCTAGGAGTTAGATTTGGTATGTCTAATCTCTCACTCCACCAAAGATCAACTTGTTCACGCCACTCACGACTGGAAGTGGTTGTACCTTCAAGCATTTCACGATCCCAACCAAATACATGTGACACCGCATCTTTAAGACTATTAGCAAAGCTTTCTTTCTTAAATCCATGAAATGTGGTGAGATAATTTGCAATTGTATCCTTACCGGACCCGATCAAACCAGTTACTCCAATAATCATAAAATAAAACTCCTGTAGTGTATTATACTACAGGAGTATGACAAAAGTAAATGTTTAGGTTAACCTTGAATCCAAGTCAATGGTTGACTGTAATCAACATAACGTTTTAAATCTTCTAATAGTTGAGCTTGTTGCGCTAGACCATCTGCTTTCATCTGGCCACCATTTAATGTAGTGCCTCCACCTGGGCCTGCAATGGTACCAAATTTTTCACGAGCCTCACCAATAATAAGTTTACAGGTAGATAATGTAAAATCACCGATCCAAACACCAGCACCCGGATCTTGTAAGAGTTCTGCCTCAGGTCGTTGAGTGTCCGCCCATATCAAAATTTGCTCACCGTCACCCTTAATTGTTCTTACTAATCGCAATTCTTTTGTTACTGGGTTGAATGTGAATACGATGTACCCACCAAACATACGAGCGGCTAGTTCTATATAACCTGCATAGAAATCATATGTTGCTAAACCACCTGCATAGTTGTAGTTAAGCAAATATGTGTTAAGAATAGCGCTACTGAATGGGTCAAAACTACTAGAACTAGGTCCTGTCTCTAAACCAATTGTTCTACGAAACACTTGTCTGACATTGATAAATTCATTAGGTAATGTATATGTGTCAATATAAGACTTCATAGTGAGCAATGTATATGATTCTACAGTTGCATTTTGTGCCCTTTGACGATAAACTTTAAGTGCATATTGGTATGCACTTTCCATATGATTATTATCTATCTCTAGGTCAATTATACCTTCACCTAAACGATAACGTAAGCTTTGAAATAATTGACTTTTTAATTCTTCTAGTTTTTGAACTGACATAGGTATCCCCCGATAGTGTATTTATCGGGAGATGTGTAGTTAATAAGATTCAGCAA
>Ga0208499_1000068_pt1 | contig 47351 bp, 69 predicted proteins | sample CryBogCBE07Jul09_FD_185504 | JGI IMG/M metagenome (GOLD analysis project Ga0208499, IMG submission 185504) | Freshwater microbial communities from Crystal Bog, Wisconsin, USA - CBE07Jul09 (SPAdes) (version 2) | ecosystem: Environmental > Aquatic > Freshwater > Lake | place: Crystal Bog... | reverse complement strand
GCCGTCTGTCTGGATAATGTCTCCACCGATAGCCTTCGGAGCTTTAGTAGGAGTAGTGCCTACTGCGGCTAGGGCATAGAGAGAGAAGGTGGAGTATTGCACCCAAGAACCGCTATCAGGGCTAATAGTTAAATTAGTTATTGGCGAACCTGAACCTGATACTGACCAAAGACCAGCGCCAAGAATTGAGTAAGCCGCCGTTGTATTTGATTCTTGAACAGAGTCATAAGAATAAGACTTGTAATTTGTTGATGTGTAGTTAGGAATGTAAACCTCAGAGTTGGCAAAAGTATAATTAGTTGCCGTTGAAGCATCAGCCGCACCTAAATAATTAGCTGGCGAATTGCCACTTACGGCAGAGCTTCCAGTTCCTTCTAGGTAAATCGTGCTAAATGATGAGGTTGATCCGTTAAGCGATAAACGAAGGTCAGCATTTGTAGATGCTTTAGTTCCACGCGTGGACATGACCAACTTCAAATCCGTATAACCAGTCTGAGGTATGTTGTTGAAGGTGACGCTAGATGCGCCAGCCAATCCTACGGTGATTCGTTCTAACAAAACATAATTAGCCATTGTCGCCTCCTACTTAGCGTAACGCAAAACGATTAGTCCGGAACCACCATTGCCGCCAGTTCCGTCAGTAGAGTTAGCTGCGCCGCCTCCACCACCGCCAGAACCAGTATTAGGTGTGCTAGCAGTTCCACTTGTACCAGTCGAAGCAGTTGTGCCTACGCCGCCATTACCGCCGCCGCCTAAGCCACCATTACCACCTGCGGAGTTGCTTGAAGAATAACCTCCACCGCCTCCACCACCTGCGGCGATATAACCATTAACGCCATAACCAGTTGCTTGTACGAGTGCGGCTAATGCGCCCCAGTTGGTAACGGTATTAACTCCATCTCCACCGTTTCCGCCTGCGTAGCCAGAACCGTTGTATCCATTAGTTCCTGAGCCACCACCACCGCCAGAACCACCAAAGGTAACAGCCGCATTTGTTCCGCCGTTATGTCCTTGTGAGCCTGTTCCTGCCGTGTTTACGGTTGTTGAATTTCCACACGAAGCGCCGCCGCCTGAACCGCCATTTATGCCGTTAGGGGATGACTGCCAACCACCGCCGCCACCACCAACTGCGGCAGTAAGCGAAAGCGAGCCACCAGTTACATTTGAGTTACTGCCAGAAGCGCCAACAGAACCTCTATTGCCAGCACCGCCAGCTCCTACTGAACAGGTATAGCTAGTGCCAGAAGCAAGAGATACTGCCGCGTTAGCTAATACGCCACCTGCGCCACCACCAGCGTCATCCGCGCCACCGCCACCACCCGCAACAACCAAAATATCAGCCGTCAATGCGCGGGAAGGAGTGAATGTGCCTGATGATCCAAACGCGTGATAGTAATAAGTCGAGTCTTGGGTGATAATTCCACCAGTAGCGTAAGCGCCAATGTCGGCGTTGGCTATGCCGTAAAGGGTAAAGGTAGAACCTGCGGCGATATTGTTTGTAGCCCCAAAGTCAATAGTAATAATGTTAATTGCGGCGGTACTACGCCATAAACCAACCCAAGCATCTGTTTTATTGCCTGCGTCATCGTGGCGCATAAGAGTTGTTTTGTAAGTTGTTGTGTTGGAATAATTCATAAAATGCCAACGCTCAATAATAAAGTTTGAGGTGGACATATTATCGCCATACATATAGTTAGCACCAGTTACCCTGCCTGATGAGGCAGAAGAACCGTTACCATAAAGAAATGTAGTAGAGTAATTAGCGTTAGGGTCTACTGAACCATTACCAAATTGCATTTCAAGATTGTTTCCAGCAGAAGCGGCTTTTGCATTTATTACTAAATACAAGTCCGTATATGTTTGCGGAATAGAACTAAAAGTTACAGAAGTAGTTGCCGAACCTAGCGTCTGTGTCTGAATCGCCACCATAGTATTAGTTGTCATAATGCCCGCCTACCGTATGCCGTAAAGAGAGAAGTTAGTGCCTGATGCAAAGTTTGTGCCAGAGGTTAAAACGATTGTGTTAATTGCAGCCATTGTATTAGTAGCCATTAGCGCACTCCATAAAGAGAAATAGTAGTTCCTGCTTTCCAACTTCCATCTTGAGCAGTAATCGTCAATGAATTTACTGGAGTTGTATTAGTCCAACCAGTTGAAGTAAAAGCAATTACTCCAGAGCCATTTCCATCATATCCAGAAAGTGAGCGAAGAGTAGTGTTTTTATTTGGGTTGGCATAGTCCTTCACCACAGAAATTGCAGCACCAAAGACATTTGTTGTCACGCTGTCATCAGGGGTTTGAAAAGAGTATAAGGCAGAGTTGTTTGCTGCTGCACCTGCGGCTGAGCCTGTTCCATAAAGATAATGGGAATAGTAATTCGTTGCAGTTGTATCTCCATTATAAAAAATGGATACATTGGAATTGGAATTGGCAGCGTAAACTGTTCTTCCTAGTGTGCGAATTTCCAAATCAGTATAGGTATTTGGAATAGCCGAGAAGGTAATAGACGATTGTCCACCCGAGCCAACCGTCACACTTCCTAGCGCGTCAAATGCACCTGCTGGGCCAGAGTAGAGATGGCCTGAGATTTGAGAGGCGAGGATGCCATTGAGCAGGAATGGTGTTGGCATGATTAGGCAATATCACCAAGAACGGTAAAGGTGTTGCTTCCGGTGCAGAGAACAGAAGCCGCCGAGTATTGTGCGCGAAGTTTAGGAGCTGCTGCCGTTGCACCTGTTGAGGTGATTGTCACGCCCGATCCTGCGGCAAAGGTGACCTGTCCTGTATTGATTTGCTGAACATCAATAACCTGACCAGTTGAGAAAGTTGATGGCGGAACGGTGAGAGTAATGCCGCCTGTGTTGGACAAAGTAACAAGCGCGCCGACATCGGTGGTAGCCAAGGTGTAAGAAGTACCTGTCTGTGCGTTAAAGGTCAACGCGGGAGCTGCGCCATAGGCATACGCTAGGGAAGTCCACGCAGTTGATCCGTTGCCAATCTTAAATTTGGCGGTATCAGTCTCATAGCCAATTTCGCCAGTTGCCAGCGTTGGATTGTTCGATGTCCAGTTGGCTGCGGTGTCGCGGCGTTGTTGAAGACGTGTTGTCATGTGTTTTCTCCTAGTTTAGAAGCTGACCGTTGAAGCGCCAGCGTCGATTGTATAAGTCCATGACGCTGTTGTGCTACCACTAGCACTCGCGTCGTAAATAATGTCTACATTCGGAATGGATGCTCCACCGTCGACGTAATTGACGATGAATGTTGCGCCTGATGCACCAGTGGGTCCTGTTGGACCAGTAGCTCCCGCCGTTCCAGTCGCACCAGTCGGTCCCGTCGGTCCGGTGACAGTTGAAGCTGCACCCGTTGGACCAGTGGGTCCCGTCGGTCCGGTGACAGTTGAGGCTGCACCCGTTGGACCCGTCGGTCCAGTGGCACCAGTTGGGCCAGTGACAGTTGAAGCTGCGCCCGTTGGTCCCGTCGGTCCAGTGGCACCGATTAGACCAGCAACGGCAAAATTCCAAATTGCCAGCGTTCCCGACCCGCCGATGGTATCGACATTGAGAACCAAGGTCGTTGTGTTGATGGAAGTGATGACGCCTTCCATGTAATTCGTTGGCGATACTGGATAAATGGCGCGGATTCGCTGACCGACGATATAAGCGCCTTGATATGAGCCAGCAAGCGTGAAGGTCTGAGATCCAGTTGCAATCGTGATTGAAGTGAGAGAAGCGACGCCAGAATATCCAGCGCCCGTTGGTCCCGTTGGTCCAGTAACGGTTGAAGCTGCACCCGTTGGTCCCGTCGGTCCCGTAGGACCAGTCACCGTTGAAGCTGAACCCGTCGCACCCGTCGGACCCGTCGGGCCAGTGACAGTCGAAGCCGCACCAGTCGCACCCGTCGGTCCAGTCGCACCTATCGGTCCAGTCGCACCCGTCGGTCCAGTGACAGTTGAAGCTGCACCCGCTGGGCCAGTCGGTCCCGTTGCACCAATCGCACCCGCTGGGCCAGTTGGTCCGGTAACAGTTGAAGCTGCGCCCGTTGGTCCAGTTGGGCCAGTGGCACCGATAGCACCGACAGCACCATCGAGGTTAACTGTCCATGATGTGAATGTGCCAGTGCCGACAGTCTTAGTGACAGTCAGAACAAGTGCGCCAGTTGCCGAGTTATAGCTGACAACGTCACCGATGAAATATGCCGATGTCGTATTAGCAACGATGACGGACTGTTGCACGGAGTATTGAAGGCCTGTGCCAATCGTGACAGTTTGTGACCCGCTGACTGGAAGTGTGACCGATGTTGTCGATGAGGTTTGATACTTATCGCCAATCGGACCCGTGGGACCAGTTGGACCAGTCGCACCCGTTGGGCCAGTCGAACCAGCCGAACCGTTAGCGCCAGCAGGACCAGTGGGTCCAGTCGCACCAACAGCACCAGCGGGGCCAGTGGCACCCGTCGGACCCGTTACTGTAGAAGCTGCGCCTGTGGCACCCGTTGGCCCGGTCGCTCCCGTCGGTCCGGTTGCACCCGTCGGCCCCGTTACTGTTGAGGCGGCTCCTGTTGGTCCCGTCGCACCCGTCGGCCCCGTAACCGTTGAGGCTGCGCCAGTGGGACCCGTGGGACCAGTCGGCCCAGTCGTGAGGGAAATCGTAGATATTGTACTGTCAACAGCGTCAAGACGTGCTCTAACCGATGCCTTGGAACCTTTCGGATTCGTTCCGAGTTCCGTTTCAATCGCATGGATCGAGTCATTCGCATTAGCGTGCTCCGTTGCGTGGGGAACGGTAGACGAATCGAGAGTATCCGTTGCCTGTGGGTTGACGAATGTGTCAATTCCGTTGGGATACTGTGTCGTCACGGTTTCTCCTTAATTGTTGGGGGATTAGATCAACGTCAGGGGGAAACGCTGATCTAATCCTTTACTTCTCGGGGTTGAGCGCCTGTTCGCGAAATGGTAAATGGTGGCGGTTATCGAGCCAGAAATCTTTCTTGTGGGCCAAAATTGCGCCAGTGTTGCAGTGCAGTGGAATTCCTAACGATGCAAGGCGCTTGGAGAATAGTAAATCCTCGCCGAACCATTGACCGTTGATAGCTCCATCGACGAACCATGCCCAATCCTTGCCTTGATGGGCTGTCGTTTCTTCTTGCAATTTCAACAAAACGCTTCGGTGAATCAGTAGGCAACCAGTACCCGATGCGTCAATTTTGATGACTGAATCCTCGGGATAATCGTCAAGCGGGACCAATCCGCGACCTTCGATTTCGTTGTAGATGGTCGGTACCGGACGAAGATGGTCATCGTCATTGAAGAATGCGGCGAAGACAAGAGCTGAGACAACTGGACGCTCCTTGTCGTGAGCGGTGTCAATCAGCTTGTCGAAGTTGGGAACCGTGAGGCGCTCATCTGCGTCCATCATGAGAAGCCACGGCGCGTCAGTCTGCGCGAGGTAATTCTTGACGAGGATGTTGCGAGAGCGGGCGATAAGTCCTGAATTCGAGACTTGGACGAATGCGTCAAAACGCTCGGGGCGTTGGCGTGCGATGTGGATTAAGTCGATGACAAGTTGTGCGTTGATTTTGCCATCGTTAATCATTCCGATGCAGACTTTGTCCTTGGACTTCATCGGGTTTCCGCCATTGGTGTGACCGCTGCGGTTTCGCGGTATTGGCCTTCTAGCTCGGAAATAAGATCATCGAGCTTGGAAATGCCATCGTTCTGAACAATTTCTCGGGCTGATTTCAAGCCTTCTAAAAAAATGGATTTCATATTTCCCCCAGTAAGTGTGTCGGTGCGCCGACTCTACCCGAAGGCAGAGCCAGCGCCACGACTCTAGCTATTAGTAGCCAGAAGGTGCAACAGCACCGGTTCCGGTGACGGCTGTGACAGCCTTCGCGAAACGGTGTGCAAGAGCGACATAACCGTAAACTTGGAAACGGACTGTCAAGTTTGCTGACAATACGTCTGGAAGTACGCGGGTCTTGACGCCTGACTCGAACAAGTAAGAATCTGAGAACTTACCGATCAAGATTGGGCTCTGGTTTGTTGATGAGCCGTAGGTCTTTGTGATGGTTGCATCGACGTAGACAGGTACACCGTGGATTGTTCCAACGAGACCCTTTGATGCGCCCGGAGCCTTGTTCACACCGTTGGCGTTGAATGGGCCAGCAGCGGTAGGAACAATAAGCGGACGAGACTGTCCGTCAACCTGAGCTGACAACCAGTACCAAGTTGATGGGTGCATAACGATGGCCTCAACGTCCTTGTAACGGTTAGTTACAACTTGGCTGATACCAGCGGCCATGGCCTTGAGTCCACCAACAGCTGATGGTGTTGTCTCGGTCCATGTGGTTGGGATTCCGTTTGTGGTGTCGGTTCCAAGGGTGATGAAGCCCTTGAGTGTGCCTGACGTTCCGTCGCCGGTACCAACGACAGCAGCGTTGAGTTGCAACGCGTAATCTGCCATGAGGTCGCCGAAGACCATGCGATCCAAGCCGCCTGCAAGTGGAGACTGCTCGACAAGCTGAATCGAGACGTTCTCGTAACCTGAGATGGTGCGGACTGGTGCGGTTACTGTTGAGGTAACCATGTCGCGGATTGTTGTTGCAGAGTTGTCTGGGTTCTGGAATGCAGTCTTAGAACCGAGAGTAATTGCTGGGATGTTGATGCTGTCTGTACCAGCTGGCAGAGCCATGTTGGTTGTCAAGTCAGCGGTTACACGAGCAGCACGAGCGAACTCTGCGTATTCGTTGATGAGGTAGAGAGGTGGTACGAAATCTCCACCGGTACCGTTGGTCAAGCCGATGTCGCGAGATTCAACTGCGACTTCTGCTGCGTGACGGTTCAAGCGCTCCCATGATGAGGAGTCGTTGCGGAGCTGTGCGCCAATCATATCGCGAACGAATGAATTGCGGCCGTCCTTGTCGTAGGTCATAGCTTCGCGAGTTACTGTTGCGCCGCCGAAGACCTTGACGTTGTTTTCTGTGCGAGATTCCTTGATTGCAGCGGCACGCTTTTCTGTAGCTTCTACAGTTGCGATGCGCTCATCAAGAGATTCGATTTCTGAGTGCTTTTCAGCAACAGCGTCCAAGATTTCTGGAGTTGCTGCATCAGCCGCGAGGAGTGTGTCTGCCTCTGCTACTGCTGCATCACGCTGCTCCTTGAGCTTATCTGATAGAGACATTGAGTCCCTTTCTCTAGGATGTGGGTGAAGGACCGTCGGGGCTGATGCGCCGAGGGTTATGCCTTATCGCTTGTGGCGTAAGGAATACTGGTTGAACTTTGCTGCGAGCTGACGCTTGCGGATTTCAATATCCTCGGCGTCCAGTGCTGCATCGGCGCTGCGTGGTGACAGGGTTGTTGAGTCATACGCTGGCCATGTGACGGCTGAAACCTCGAACAAGTCGAGATCCGTCAGGGTACGCAATCCGTCTTCTTTTGTCTGGCCGCCATCGGCAACCGAGAAGGCGAATGACATCTTGTTGACATCTCCACGCTCGATGGCTGATGCCAATTCTTGAGCGCGTGGGTTTTTCATGTCGAGGTCGGCTTCCATGCGAAGTCCGGTGCTGTCTTCTGACAGGCGAAGGGTTCCCGACTGGGTTGATGCCAGTGGAAGCGATTCGGTGTCGTGGTTGATAAGAAAAAAGACAGGATTGTCAGATTGCAGGGTGCGGGTGAATGCGCCGGGTGCAATCATTTCGCGGAAGTTGAGTCCGGTTGCCTCTGAGTTGAAGGTTGCGGCATAGCCAGCAATCTTGAAATTCTCATCATCCTGACCAACGGCACGAAGCTCGGTTGTCATGGTAATGCGTTCAGCGGTACGGATTGCGGCCTTGCGTTCTTCGACCATAGAAATGTCGGCGCTCCTTGGGGATTGAAGTGGCTTGATGATGGTCAAGTAATTCGCACGATGAACGTTGACCTGATCACTGGCCACCCAGCCGTTTCCTTGCTCGCGATAAACGCGGACGTGGAATGCAGGGTTGTCAGCTGTCCCCTCGATGGAGTAGCCATCGGATGATGTTGCCGTGCCGCGAGTCATGACCTTCTCAACTTTGCCGCGAGCGCGTCCCTTGCTTGTTGGCCATGAGACGTAAGTGCCTTCTCCGATGCGAGCCGCGGCTGCGCGACCCTCGAATGGTGCCTTGATGTCTTCATCGTCAAATTCTTTCGCCATAGCTAAGTAGTAATCCTCAACCTTGGACTTGATGGCATCTTGGTCGGCCTCTGGAATGTCGACTCCACCGCGAGCGCCGTTGAGAACGCCAGCGACAGCGAAGATTCCCTTGGGGACTGCCTTTAATTCTCCGTCGATAACGTCAGCGAATTGGAGCTTGTAGGAGCCAAGCTTTTCTTTGTCAGATTCGTCGACATAGAAGAATGCCTTGCCGTACTTTGCCCAATCCATGTCATCCTTGCCGCCCGCATATTCTTGAACGCGCTTGTCGGCTTCTGATGCGTCCCATGTGGTGTCGCGTGGGGCGAGGGGAAGTCCAGCAGCGCCGGTGGCAGAGCGTGGAAGCATCTTTGTAGCTGGGTCGTCTGTCGTTTCTTGATCCAAGATGGCGGCTGAGTTTTCTTCGCCGTCTGCTTCATCTTCATCTGGGTCAGACAATCCCATGGCCTTGATGACTGGATCCAGAGCGAGGTCGGCTGCCACGAGAAGGTGGAAGGCCTGAGCCGCTACTGGGTCGTCATTCATAATCTGTTGTAGTAAATCCTGCGCTGCATCTATTGACGCGTCAGCGGCGAGAATGCTGTGGGGTACTCCGTAAGCATCTGCTCCGTAAATTCCATCCCGGATTTCACTCATAGTTGTTGAGCCTTTCGTGAGTTGAGCAGCGCGTTCTTCCACGCTTGCCGAAATTCGGTTCGCCCATTCGCGACCGTTTTCCCCTTGCCAAGATTGACGAATCTCGATGACGTCTTCGAGAGACAGTGCTGACTGAATTTTCTCGGCAGCCGCCAAGCCACGATTCTCGGTGACTTCGCTCTGGACTGACTTCGGTGCGCGGAATGTTTCAGCCATTTATTCAACCACTCCCATGATTGGCATCTGCTCGCTGCCATCGACTCCGAGGTTTGGCATTTCGCCGCCCGCGGTGATGTTGCCAGCAAGTCCCTGATTGAAGACGTCGCCGCCTTCGTATTCTTCGTATCCTTCTTGAACGCGAACCTCGTTTGGAGTCTTAGCTCCCATCGCGATATGAAGCGCGTTGACCTTGGCGCGTGAGAGCGCATCGCTGCGGAGAAGGTGTGAAGTGTCGAATACGACGTCGGTTCCTTCTGGGAATAGTCGAGACAATCCAACTTCCAAGCGACGAAGCCACGGCATAATCGTGTGAGTCAAGAAATTCAACGATTGCTGTTCGACGTTTGCATAGGTCTGGTTATCGCCAGAAGCCATAATCAAGTGGCTAGGGATACGAAAGACGCGGGCAATATCGCGAATCAACTGCTCGCGGGTTTCAATCATCTGCTGATCAGCGGCCGAAGATGTAATTGGCTTCCACTTCAATCCGTCAGATAAGACGGCAGGCAAGCGGTGACGGCGGTGGGTCTGCATGAAGGTGTCGCGAATTGTCGCGGCTTGTTCACGAGTCAACTTCTGGTCGGTTTCAATGACCGATGATGGTGTTGCGCCTTCGCCGTAGAATTGAGCGATGTGGCGATCCATAGCCATCGCGATACCGATGAGGTTACGGTTCTGAATCATCGGTGAAACGCCGACCAAGGATTGTGGTGGAGTCAGCCAACGAAGGTGAAGCAAATCTTGTGAGTCGATGTCGTTGCCGAGGTGGAGATACTTACGGCCAATCTGGTCACCAGTAGGGAGAACCTGCATCTGGTAAGGGTGCAACGGAACCAAGCCGATGGAGTTGCCGGCACGGTCGCGGTCGATGTGGATGTACGCGTTGCCGTGGAGAGTCATGGAAGTCATAATCTGGTGAATGAGCTCGTAGCAATTCGACTCTGGGTCAGGATTCATCAAGATGTCGGGAAGGTCGACAGAAACGCGCTTGCCGTTTTTGATGCGATATGCGCGAAGTGGCAACGATGCAACGGTGTCAGCCAATAATGAGACGCAACCGAGGACGGCGGAGATTCCTAACGCTGACCATTCGTCGATGCGCTCGCCGGCAGACGATGTGATGTTGGTCTGACCGTAGAGCTGAGAGAGCGGAGCGACATAGTTGTTGAATTGTGGGTAACGTCCAACAATTCCACGACGGAGAAGACTCATGCGTTACCTGCCGATGCTAGATAGGAGAGAGCGAGAAGGCCGACGCCAGCTGAAATCAAGCCAGCTCCGGTTCCAAGGAGAACTGCAATTCCGGAAACGATGAGACCGATAGCCGCGATTTCAAGGGCGGTCGTAATTAAGTCCAAATTGAGCTTCATTTCCGTTTCCTTCCAGATTCCAGAGATTAAATGCGGCGGGTAGATAGTCGCCTTGTGCGTGCCACCAGACGGCGCGTTCCAAGGCCATGACCGATGACACTGCCAAGTCGATGCGCCGAGTAGATCCGCGCTTTTCCTTGGAGAGTCGTGAGCCGCGTTGGTCGACGCGGAGTGTGGCGTTGCCTATGTGTCGAGCAAGTTTAGGGTCTCCGTTGTGGGAAAGTTGGTGATTCACGACTGCTTCATAGAAACGTGTCGTTGCTGGTGTCATTCTCGAGGCCGTCTGTGGGAAGGTCACCACTGGCAATCCTTCGTCTTCTAAGACCTGAAATGTTCTTGCCCAACGATAAGGGTCACAAGCTATCTCAACGACCTCAAATCGCTTGCAAGCGTCTCTGATGGCGTCTTCGACTTCCAGAACCGGAACTTGCCAATCGGCGCCAGCTTCATCGGGTTTCTCCCAGACGTTCAGCGGAACGATGTGGGGAACTTCTTCGCACGTTACTGCCACGATGACAGTGCAGTCACCGTTGAACGAGCCGTCGAATCCGAGGACAACCTTGGTGCCTTCTTCGAGGTCTCCCTCGCGGTAGCACGCGTCCCATGATCCGTGGGGAAGCCAAGCGTCGGATGTTGAGGTCCAGACGTTTAGTCGTTTGGTCTTAAACTCTGCTTCTGGTGTTCTAAGTATTGCCGACGCAAAATCATCAGCAGACACAATGTCATCAAAACCGGGATTAGCAGAAGCCCACGCCTCGGCCGTCCTAAAGTCTGCATCTGGATTCGCTTCCCACCAAGCAAAATAAAAACTTGGATCCTTGATTTCTCCGCTGGCTACTCGCTTGCCGTATTCATAAAGTTGATAACAGAGCGAATCCTTGCCTGTCGGGTCGACCTTGACCCCAGCGGTGGTGATAGCCACCAATAATGGTTCACGCCGAGCACCCATCGCCAAGGACATAACGTCGAACAGCTCGCGATTAGGTTGTGCGTGTAATTCATCGAAGGCCACGAAGGTTGGCGATAAACCTTCCTTAGTGAACGCTTCTGCGGATAGAGCCCGATAGACCGAACCGGTCTTTGGATTGTAGATAGCGTCTCGATATACGTCGAGAATCTCTGATAATTCGGGCTGCATTTCCACCATTCGCTTCGCTGTGCCGAAGACGATTTTGGCTTGTTCTTTTTCGGCAGCGCACGAATACGTTTCGCCACCGTTGGGACCTAGAACGAGGTGCTCCAATGCCAGTGCGGAGAGCCAAGCGGACTTTCCATTCTTTCGCGGCAATCCAATGAGTGCCGTTTTGTGTTTTAAGGTTCCGTCAGATTTCTCTGCGAATAAACCCTTGGTCAGATTCTTTTGCCATTCACGAAATATCAGCGGTTCGCCAGCGGCGCCAGCGACCGAGTCTTTCGTAATCGAGCAGAGAGCTTCTGAAAAATCTATAACGTTGTCGCCGCGACTCCTCTTGAATTCCGCGGGTGAGAGCGGCGAGATGTAGCGCGGCGGCCAACCTTGCGTCCCCTTGGTTTTTGCCATTAGCTTCGCTTCTCTCGTTTCGCCAATAGTTGATCTATGGCAGAGACGCGCTTGACTTCGGCAACGCCGAGCTTGGAGCGGCTGACTGGGTCGAACCCAAGTGAAGCGAGGGAATCCGTGAAGGCCTTATTGACCGAGACATAAGCTCGGGCGTCGACCGCCTCGAGGGTGGCCATGTATTTCGTCCGCGCCGCTGCGACAACGTCGGCGAGCTTGGCGGCGTTCTCGATGGCGTCGCGATCCGATTGTGGGGAAAGCCAAGTGATTGCTGCATCCCAGACTCGGTTCCAGAGTTGCAGGCCGTCGGGTCCCAGCATCGCTGGTGGCTCGGGTGTCTGGTCTGCCATCGGCAAGGTTTGGACTACTGCCAACTCGGGCAGCGGGCGTCCACCGGAGTCGCGTCCGGGTGCGCGGCCTGTGGCGCGTTTGATTTCGGCTGGTTTAGGTGGGCGTCCCATATCAAAATCCTATCCCAAATGTCCGAGTTGTGAATTTTGAGCGTGCGTGTAAATGACGGGGGCGATGGGTCATGAGGTAATTTCTAGAAAAAAACGCGTATCGGGTGTCATTTAGTTTTATCACGCTTAGATGAGTTACAACTACGACAACAGGCAGCTAAGTTGGCCATGTCTAGCGCTAGTGTCTTGTCAACAGCTAGGGGGATGATGTGATCAACCGTGGCATCAAGCCCGGCTAATTTTTTCTGGCACTTGTAGCACGTCCACTGGTCACGATCTAAGACAATGCGTCTGACCTTCTGCCACTGCGAACCATAACCTCTGTCAGTTGTGTTTGCTTTTGGTTTCGCATTTATTCTCTGCAACATATTCGCTGCACAACTAGGACAACGACTTGCACGAGTTGGAACGCCGCAATCTAAACACGAACGCATTAGCCCCATGGTGTTAAATTATTTTTCTTGCGCGATGTGAATATAGGGCGCGGATGTGTAAGCATCATTCGCCGCTGCAATCTCAATCGCTTTTGTTAAGTCAGCGCCAGCGCATAACGCACCGATTCCATACGATGAACCAGAACCGACTCCGTAATATCCAACGTCACTCAATGAGACACTGAAATCATCAGCAATCTCGAACACTTGACCGCAGACAGAAATCAAGAATGCAAATCGTGAATCATCACTTGAATCGCCATCAAGTTTGTAATCGTTATCCTTAAAACATTTTTTCAGTGATGGAATAACTTTTGCAATCATGAAATGATAAATATCTTTTTTGTCTGCTGCCGTTGGTGTTGGTGGATTCCATAAGTGTTGCGCGATGTCACAAGCTGCAACTTCACCAGAACCAGCAATTAAAAATCTGTTACGTTCTGAAATCTTTGACATTTTCTCGTGACGATAAATTCTTCCGTTAGGAGCAGTCACTTGATTGTCAGCAATAAACTCAACGCGATCAGTAAATTGCACGGCGAGAATTGTTGTCATTTTTTCGCCGCGTTCCTCTCGTCTAATAATTCATCTATGAATTCCCAGATGATGTGCTTACGAGAATCGCGTGTGTTTTTCTTGGATTCGACTGCGTGTTGTAACGCCTCGTCAATTTCCTCGATTTTCGGTTCTTTTGGGGATTTCATGGGACGGTCAAAACCGATAGACGGAGTCTAGCATGACAATGGGAACATAACGGCGCATTTCGGACATTTTGTCAAATTCGACGCGCCGCTAAAAATTGAGTCAAATTGAGAAGCTGGCCTCGGCGCTGGATTTCATGGCGCTTGGCAAATACCTGAACAGCTTTTGGCGCGATTCCCAGATATTCGCTAATTGCCTCGGCATCAAGCCAGACTTCGCGTCGGGAATCAGACAAGGCAACTGCCATGAGCCGAATCGCCGTCCATTCGGTTTGGCAATTTCGGCACCGGACAATTTCCATCATTTCGCCGTCGCGGATTTTCAGAAGTTGTCCGCAAGGCTCGCCATTTTCGCCGTCGGCTGGGCATGGAATGAATTTTGACTTTTCAACGACATGGCGTGAAGCGACTTTGCCCATTTCGTGCAAATCATGGATTTCGCCAGCGTAATCAGCGAACCATTCTTGCTGACTGGACCATTCCAAATGTGCCAAGGCAAAATCGACGGTTTTCTTGATTTCCCGCCCGAGGCTTTTGCGACGGACCAGCGCTGGTGGCGTCAAATGACGGTCGGCGCGGATTATGACTTCCCACGAATGCAGGACTTTGAGAATGTCATCGCCCGCGATCCATGACAGAGCCGCCAGATTGACCCCAAGCGTCCGTTCGCCTGATCCAGAGCCATGACCGCCGTTTCCGGGTCGAAGCTCCTCATGCGCCCAACGCCAAAAGTCATAAATCTCGGCAAGCTCGGTGCTAGCGCGCTTGAATGGGTTCATGGTCAAAACGGTATCCCATCGGACTCGACTTTTGCGGGATTGGGGTAATAGTCGGGATGTGTTGCCACGAACGCCATCTCACACCGATGCTCCGCAAGTTTGATGTGGTTGTTGGCGGCCATCATCCGAATCTTGGTCCGGTAATCGGCGATGAAAGATTTTGCCGACCGACGAATCTCGAAGGTAGGAATCTGGTCAAGGTAATACTTGAGGTCATTTTCAGGGTTGAGTCGGGTCGTATCAAGTTTCACTTTCCAGACGCCGCCAGCCAAAACGACCCAGATTGCGGATTGACAGCGATTGCATCGGTCGGCATTGGCGTCCTCGGATAGCCGATAGCGCGGAACGCTGAATAAGTCAGGAGTGGTCATTGTGTGGATATAAGGTAGTTTTCCAATAAGGTAGCTCCAACTAGCATAGTGTTCTTATTAGGCCGCTATATATAGCGGCGGCCATAATAAGGTAGAAAACCTTAATAAGGTTACCTTATGTCGTAGGTCACACTTTTGCGCCCGATATGTCCGATTTTGTAGTGATGAAATGTCGACATTTGCCCCATTATATTTGGACATTATTGACCCATTTTGTCCAGATAAATATCGTCTATTCACTATATTTGCCGCCATCATTCACCCCCACCACCACTGACGAGGTCGTACTGCATCGGCGCCTTGCCCCACGGATACCACGTGTCGGACCGACCCAGCGTCCTAAACTCCACCCGCTTGCCCCGCACCGCCGCATCACGCGCCGCCTTGAGCGCCTTGTCGTCGTAGCGCTTGCCAAGGGCGGTGCATATCGCCGTCGTTGTAGATCCCGGGTTCTCCAACACTGCGGCCACCCATAGCTCCTCGAGGTTGGCCTTACGAGCCGAGCGAGCGTCTGACCCGCCCAGTGTCAGCGATCGGGTGGCATCGTCATAACGGAGCATCTGCTCCTCGAGCATGACGTCGCGACCGTCCGCGGAGAAGAATCTGCCATCGTCCGTTTTCTTGAGCAACCACCGCACGTCAGCCCAGTCGTCGATGCGGGTAGCACCACGAGCACGGTCGATGCCGAATTCTTGGGCGCGACCAGTGTGGACAGGAAGGACGAGGTTGCTAACTCCCGCTCGCTCTTTGATGATGTCGAGCATATCGAGGAAGACAGAGACGTCCGAGTTCGAGTTCTCGTCTCCGCTACCGGTGAAGGCTCGGGCGAATGGGTCAACAATCCATGTGGTCGCATTCAAGGTCTGTAATAGCTCGACAACCTCTTTCTGGACGTAATCAGATTTGAGGGGAACGGCCTTGCCGCGAAGGTGAACCAGCGTGACCATTTCCGAACGCTCGATGGCGATGTCTTTCATCCATCGGCGATATTGGTTCTCACTGACTTCGTAGTTGAAGATAACGACTCGACCCTCGTGCTCTGGGGCCTTGAAGTAGTTCAGGAATCGGGTGCCATCTGCCAAGGATTTCGCCAGATTGTTGATGAGGGTCGTTTTGCCGGCCTTATATTGGGCGGTCAGGGTGACGTTAGCGCCTTTCGGGAAAATGCCCTCAATCGTCCATGGAACCTCGGTGATGGGCAGTTCTAGCTCCTCGGCCAAGGTCTCGACATAGATGAATCCGTCGTAGAGCTTCTCCGCGTCAGCTTTATCCAGCTCGGACTTCACTTGACGGCGAATCCTTGCCCGCATCAGCTCCTCGTTGTAGGCGGCTTCTTCGATAGTGAGGAATTTGACTGCTTCGGGTGTGGGCTGAATCTGTATAGATTGCTGGGCAGTTTCAGGATCTAAGCGCACATTGTTTGTCTCGACCGTCGGCGCAATCGACGGCACGCCGTAACCGTTCGCTCGAAGGTGACGCGCTGCCGCCTTGAAATCGCCCGCGTGTTCGATATGGGTAAAGGCGGCGAATTTGCTGTAGGGCTTTTCTGCCTCGAATTCGGTGGAAGTGGAGAAGACGTACAGGTTGTCACCATCGTTGCGGCCAGTAGTGGCGCTGATGCCGATGCTCTTGCCCGGTCTGCGCCAATAGGTCGTGTTCGCCACCGAAAACACTTGTGTCCAGCCACGAGGCGTCAATAGCTCTGCCCACGTTGTTCGAGCGTTGAAGTCATCGCCCGGTGTGATGCCTTTGCCTTCTGGCTTAGGTGCGATGACCTCGATGACGGCTTCTGCGGTGGGTGTTCGGTCGAGAGCTTTGAGAACGGTGTGGATTGCTTGGCGCTCATCCCATGTCAGAATCGGGATTGTCGCTGGTGATCCAGAGAGTGCGACCCATGGCTTTCCCGACGGATGGACTGGACCGCTGGATGGGGCAGTAATGGAGAATCCGCCTTCGCCTCGGGTCTCGATAAGAACGCCACCATCTTCACCGGGCATTCTGGCGATTTTGGTATTGCCCGGCACTGCGGCATCGCTGATCCGATAATAGAAATGCAGACCGCCCGATGGCGTGAATTCTGCGTAGCCAGTGGTGATGCGCTCCCAAATTTCGCCAAGTCCTGAATTGACGGCGAGGTCGGCGGCTTCTTCCAGTAGCTTCATGGCAACCGCGCGGCCCTCAAGTTCCAGCATTTCCAGATTGCCACTAGCGGCGCCAGTAATGATGCCAAGGCCAGTTTGCTCTGGATCCTTGAACCATGCGTGAATCTGTTGAGCGTTGGCGCGCTCGGTCTGATATTTCTTCCATGCACCAATCGGCGCCTTGCTACCGTCGGTCCGCGCTGGCACCACCGAGCAACCGTGCGCTGCGAACGCCAGAGCCGCCGAAAAGATAGGTAAGGAATTCTCCGAGTGTTCTGCCTCAATCATTGTCAACGATTTCCCCTTCAATAATGTCTTCGGTTGGTGCTTCGGGTGGCAGGTGCTTGGTGACGAAGTTGATGGCGATGTCCATCGCGTTGACGAAGCCGAGCTCATAGTCGGCGTTATATTCCACCGGCTTTTCTTTCCACATATTCAAGCGGTCGATGATGGGCTGGATATATTCCATCCGAATCATCTTGCTGTAATAGTTATTGCGAAATTCTGGGTCCTTCATCTGCTCATTTAGTAAATCCGCGAAGTTCATCGACAACACTGTCCAATCTCTCGAGGGCAAGAATGAAGCCGTATTCGACGCCATTGAGCCAATCTGCTTTTGCGTTTGGGTGCTTATCTTTCTTGAATTCCCATTCACGACCACCAACCAATTCGATGGCTTCGCGAAGACCTTGAAGGAATCCGATGTGTTGCGATTCTTGCTTCTCGATTTTCAGAGTCTTGTTCATGCCAGCTCCTTCTCGATGGCTTGGATAGTGGGGCAGGGATAAGACGTTATGTCGCACCAATCGCAAACCATTTCTATTCCTTGCCAATACACAGGCTTATGCAACTCCACTACTGCACGAAGGGCAGCGACTGTTACTCCTACAACGCTGCAACTTTGGTCAAGTTCATCTAAATTTGCCAGCAACTCTTCGTGTGTCATGACTTACCCGCCCAACCATCACCCTTGAAGACGATGCCGGGTGCGGAAAACTTGCGGGACATTTCAGCGCCGCAACATTTAGGCGGTGTGAAAGTCTCCTCGAATCGTGCGAACACTTCTTCGGTCTTATTGCAGATTTGGCACTGGAATTCGTAACTAGGCATCAGCAATCACATCCGCAGTTGCATCCTGATTCCCGACCTTTAGCCCCTCGCGGGTTGTCGTCCAAGTACCGTCGGCGCTTGCGGGAAATCCCCTCGGCAATCACAACAGTTCCCCCGATGATGATCAGCGCATAAATCGCGCCGAATGCGTATTGCAACATTTTTGCCCCTTGTCTCTCGTGTGGTCTTGCGTGCGCTGGCGAGGAATCGAACCTCGCGTCGGGAATGTCTACAGGAAACCGACGAACCATCCAGCGCTGCCGACATCCCCCTAGATGTCAGCGTCCCGGGTTAAAACGGTGTTGCTGATTTCGCGCCGAGTTGGGCTTGAAGTGCAGCAAGCACCGCAGGGTCAACACCAGCAGTCGAGGCAGGTGCTACTGGTGCAGAAGTGATGAAGCCATCTCCGGGGACAACTTTCACATCGAAATGCTTGAGAGTCTTACCACCGGCACGCTTCTCGAGATCGGCGTAGGTGATGGTAATGGTGTCGCCCACGTTCGGACGTTTTTCAGCCAGTGCTGCCTTAAGGCGTACTTGACCAGCGGTGAGTGTTTTCTCGCCTTCCGCTGTTGAGAGCACCAACTGAGGAGAGACGCTGCCGTCTTCCCACTTGTGTGCTCCGATAGAGAGGACCTGACCAGTAACGGTGTCGCCTACATTCTCGAATTTGATGTAGTCACCGCCTACCTTCATGCCGGGTTCGTCCCATATTGACATGGCTTACCTTCTTTCTGTTCTGGGTTGGGCTGGTAAATCTCCACCGGGACATCCGACGGAGACATCTGTTGATCCGGGCAAGTAGTAAGAGCAGTAATGGCAGAACGATTCCGTCGCTGGCAACATTTTGAGGGCATTACTGCCACCCGCTGCCACGATTTCCTTCGCTTGCTTGAGTCGCTCGATTCCCGCTGCCGCGATTTCGATATTGAATGGTTCGGACCAAATATGCAATCCTCGCAGAGAGCCACCACGAGGTAAGAAAACGATGCAGACATCCTCGATGAGGATTTCCTCGCGAATGAGGCCCCATGCGTAGAGATGCGCCTGTGTGCGGTATTGGTCACCAACGCCGTCGGCCTTGTAACGCTTGAGGCTGGAATCTCCCACGACCTTCCAGTCGATGACGCATTTGCGCTCGAGGTCGACAAGGTCGCAGCTGCCACCAAAATCGAGGTCAGGATCTACGGTGACCCGGTGCTCCACGAGATAGCGCGGTTGTGGTAGAGACTCATTCAGGCGCTCATACACGCCCGCAAGATAGGCGTGGACTGCCGTGCCAATCGTCGCCAACCAAGTGTCCGACTGATTGGTCGGTGACGTCTGAGTCAGGCGGTAACCGATTTTGCGGACGCACGCACCCCCGACCTCGGATGGACCGACCGCCTTTTGTAGCGAGCGAGCGGAATTGGCTGATGCGCTTCCGATATTGACTCGAACCTCGGTCGCTAAATTGTGGATGTCAATCATTGTCGTCCCCCTTGATGAAATACCATGAAGCCCAAAAGTAAGAGTTCACGAAAATCTTAAAACGCAACCGGCGGGTGGCGTGGTCTTTCCATTTGTGATGTCCGATGTAGCTATGCAATCCAGCTTCGGTGTCGCAAAATGCTCCGCAGAGAAAATCTTGCAACTCCTCAACCTTGTTGTATTTTCTCACAAGTCATCGTCCGGCATGATGGGTCGGAATTGTCTCATGCGCGTTGTCACGGTACAGGATTCGACTTGCTCGGGTGTGAGGATTTCTTTCGCCTTTTTGCCGTCGAAGCGCTGTTGCTCGATGTAGGCGAACTTGATGACTGGGTTGCCGTTAATGGTTCCCAGCGGATTCTCGCCGAGTGCCAACTCAACATGAGCTCTGGCGATGTCGGCTTGCTCCTCGAGTTTCTTGATCTCGAATTTGATGCGGTTATATTCGCCGAGCCATCCTTGGACGGATGCTGGAAGCTCGACGGCGTCGTCGATGGTGAATTCTGACATGGTTTCCCCTTAGTAGAAGTTGTGCTTGAGTTCGTTGGCTTTTGCAGCGCATGGTCCACCAGAACCGTAACGCTCCGAGATATAGGCAAGCATCGCCACCAGTTGAGCCTTCTGGTCGCTCGAGTGCTTTATTCCGAGGTTTCTGTAGGTGGATGCGAGAAGCTGCCCAATTCCTCGCGCTGAGCTGGTCGGAGACTTGGCGTAAGGATTCTCATGTGATTCGACCGTCATGACATATCGAAGGCATTCGTACTGCTTCGGGACCAGAAGTTCCCGGGCAACCTGATCCGCTGTGGCGTCGGTGAAGGCCACTTCGTGAGTGATAACCAACGGCGAGTGGATATGGTTGATGACGAATGCAACATTGACGCCAAGCAAAATCGTGAGGAATAAACGAAGACCGAATTGCCACCAAGTAATCATCGGTTCATCCGTTCCACTGCTTTTTTGTATCGGATGATTGCCGTGACAACACTGTCAGCTTTGATTCCCAGAATATGTCCAATTTCTTCGTTTGTGTAGCCTTGTTGCTTGAAAGAGACAGCTCTCGCCCCCTTGGAATGGGCGACTCGTCCAGAAACCTTTCGAGGTTGAAGACGAGTTCGCTCACGTTCAGTCTGCCCGCCCCATATTCCGTCTGGAATTGCGTGATCCACGGCGTATTTGAGGCAATCCACTTGGTGATTGCATCGTCCGCAGATTGACTTGGCGTGGGGAGTGTTGATGCGCCGTTCTTCGCTAGTTTCCGGGAACCAGAGCTCTGGGTCGACTTCCGCGCATAACGGATTGTCGAAGTCTGGAAAATTCTTAAAAATTTCATTCAGCATTCCTGTCGCCGTATCCTGCTTCTCTGAGTAGTTGAACGATGTCGGAGATGGACATAACTGCCCACCAATCACCGGGCCGAGTTAACCCGATTCCGTTAGGTTTTATAACAAGGATTCCGTAGTCGGCCTTAGCGTGCTTGGTCTCGAGCTTTGTCTCCTCAAGCCATGCAGGGATTTTGTAGGTGCGATGGTTCTTGACTTCCCATGCCAGACACGGAGTTCCGGTGACATCTCCGAGATCCTCGCCTGAGTTTCCCCCACCCAGTGCGCGGCGCTCTGCCCCCGGAAATCCGTGACCTTGTAGGAATCTCACCAGAGCTGTCTCTGCTGATGTCCCCTTAGCCTTGGCCTTGGACACTAGCCCTTGACCGATTCGAGACGCCGAGACTGCTTGACGGATGGCGTCCGAAAAGTGGAATGATGCGTGAGCTGGTAGAGAATCTCCTTGACCTTCTCCGCTTCAACGCGTGTGGTCTTGAGTTCGCGCTTGAGGTCGTGAGTTCCCTCGCGCTTGGAATACTGATAGAAGCTGCCAATATGGGTGAAAATAAACGCAACGCCAATCATGAGGGCTGCGAACACATCTGCATTCATTCGGATCATTAGTTATTACCTTTCGCCAATACATTCACGGTCACTGAGGATTCCTCGGCGGGCCAGAACATATGCTGGATACCTTGCTCGGTTTCGATTTCGATGATATCAATGCCCCCAATGGATGCGGGAGACTTAAAGATTTCAGTAATGGTGCCAGTGAAACTGAGGACTACTTGGTCGCCTTTGTTCATTTGCGGAGCGCCTTCTTGAAGTTGTGCCAATCCTCAATTTCGGTGTCGATGTCCTGTTGTGGAATGAGCATGATCAGAGCTGCCGTACCAATCACGGCCAGAATTGTGATAACGATTCCTAGCATTAAGCACCAACTTCCATGCCAAGAATTTCTTCTAAACGCAATTTGTAATCTTCTGGAGTTTCACCCTCGATGTATTGGTGACCACCACTTTTGGTTAGGAAATTCGTGCAGGTTGAGCAAGTCATTCCCTTTTGGATGTCGGCGATTGGTGTGCGCTTGCGACAGACGAAACACTTAATCATTTATGCACCAACTTTGCAAGAAACTGCAGGATAGTGACAAGCGCAAGTCTGGACTTCGTTGACGCGGTTGAGAAAACAGATATAGCACTCGACTGCCATTTTGCCATTATCTGATTGAGCGGTTGAAAATTTGGTGTTGCAATAAACGCAATTTCTTGTTGCCATTTTGTTGCCCCTGTTCTGGATGCTTCGGGTTCCTGTCCCCTCGGCTCTAGGAGTAGTTCATCAGCGATTGGGGGGAATGTCAACAACCGTCAATTAGGCAATTTCGGCGTGTCGTGGAAAGACCCCAGCCGTTTGGTCTACTCGGAATCAAGTTTCAGGGACGGTTCTGGGGCCACGCCAAGAATACCCCCAGAAACGACGAAGAAGCCCCCCAGCGCCGGCGAGGTGGCGTTGAGGGGCTTAGCCTTTACTTAAGGCTTCGTTAGGTAAGGGTTAAGGGTTTTCGGTGGCGATTTCGCCTGAGATGGCCATATAAGCCGCGGCGTCGATGAAGCTGTCGAGATGCTCCGGGGACTCGATGAGGCGGGCAACCTTGACCTGAGCCATGCAGAGGGCCACTTGCGCGGCGCTAATCTCGGTCTCTAATACAACCGACCAGAGAGCGGCGATGCGTTCGTGGTTCACTTTTGGAGTGCCGTAATTCTTGTCACGGTCACCGTGAGTCAGCCGATTGGCTTCGTCGAGGATTTCCTTGCGGTTCATGAGCTTTGCCCCCTGATCGTCTTGCGTCCCCTTGGCCAAGTTGCAGGGAGCGCATAATGCTTGCAGATTGCTTTCATCATTCGTGCCACCCTTGGCGAGCGGAACGATGTGGTCAATGTGTGGCTCAATCTCGAAAAGACTAGCGCCGCAGTGTTGACACGTAAATCCGCAACGAGCCAAAATCCTCAACCGAACCGTCTGTGGAAACGAAATTCGAGTCGTGGATTTTGGCTCCTTGCTGGCTTTGATTAGTTTCTTAATCTCGGCACGGAGAGTCATTTCGTTTTAACGCACCGACATCCGTTGTGTTGACCGCGTTTGCGGTGCTTGATGATGGATGCGCTTTTGATGTCGAAGCCGTGCTCGTTGAGGAGCCGAGCGACTGCTGCCGCCGCGATGTCCTGTTTATCTACCAACTCCTCGAGGGCTTGTGCGTCTTCCTTGGCTAAATCAGCCAGAAGGCGGTTGACCTTGCACGGATAACCCTGTTGGAGTGGTGGATCAGCGAGGAATGCCTCGATTGCTTTGCGAAGGCTCAAGTTATGCCGCCGGAGCCGCCGGAGCTGTTGGAGCTGCTGGTGCAGGTGTGGTGGCCTTGATTTGAGCCTTGCCGACCTGATAAACAGCAATAAACTTCTGAGCCTTAGCGAGCGCTGCACCGATTACTGGTCCGAAGACAGAAGCGGCGGCGGCCTTAGCTACTCCGAGAGGATGATGGTCGCCTGAGTACCAGATACCAGCGGCAGTCGAGACGAATGCGATGGCGTAGTGTTCAGCGATTTTCGTAACTTTAGGAGAGATCTTCATGCTTGCCCTTTCTAGGCGAAGGTGTGGAAAGAATAACAGATTGAGTTAATTGACCCATTTTGGACGCGCCACGGCAACGACGAACGAATATTGGCGTTGCTTTTGATAGCAACCGTCTCCATTCGATTGGTTGACTCCCGGCGCTCCGGTGTTGCCTTCATAGGTGGTCAGGACACGGTGTTGGGTGTCGTTAGATACGACCAGACCAACGTGCTCCGCTTGCTTCTGACCTTCCCAGTTGAAGAAAACAATGTCACCAGCTTGAGCCGATGCAACTGGCACGAGTTGATGAGTGGTGGTGAAATGGTTGACCGCTGTTGGGCAGTAGGCAAAACCCTTCGGGGATTGGATTCCAGCGATGAGCGCTCCTGCACCAGCTTGGTTGAAGCAGTAGGACACGAACATGGCGCACCAAGATTGGTGGTTCTCGCCATACCATGCGCCGAAAATGCTGTCGTTATTGGGGCTTTCTTTGTAGCCTTGTTGGACATATTTCTTGGCAATATCTAAGACGGCGTTGGCTTGAATGGACAATGTGACTCCTATTGGTAAATCAGACGCTCGGCTAAGTCGCCGGGGGTAACGAGGTAATCTTCTTTGCCGAAAAGTGGAATTCCTGCCTTGCGGTAGCACTCGGCCACCAATTCAGAGCAGATGTATCCATTCTTCGTCGAGAGATATTTCATGAGCTTGGTATTGGCAAGGATTTTCAGCCCCAAAATACGGAATCCAAGATCAGCGATGACGAAAAACCCATAGGGCTTGCCGATAATCTGCCGAGCTTGGGCAACGATAATCAACCGTTGCTGGTCGTTGAGGACCTCGTGCTGATTCCAAGCGACGTGAGGATATTTCGACAGCGGGCTGATTTCGACGCCTTTAGGGTTGGCTTCGATAATCTGGTCGCCGCCGATGTAGATAAAGGCGTGATTCCAGCGGGAGAGAGTGCCGATACGAATCAGCTTTCCCATCAGCCCGTTGGTCTTGACGCAACCGTAGTCCCCGATTCGGGGCTTGTAGTTACTCATAGTCTTCCAAGCTGTCAATCAAGTCCCGAAGGTCATCGGTCTGATTACGCTCGAGCTTGAGGATGTGTCGGATAATTTGGGCGTCCCGCTTAGTCTGCGAGAGCATGGAAATACCGACAATCAGCTCGATGATGACTGCGATGAAGCTGGCAATAAGCTGCCAGTGAACATAGGACGAATTATCCTTGAACCAGTGCGGACGAATCCACCAGACAATGCTGAGGACCGTCCAGAATATGATGAAAAACCAGTTACGGATGACTCCTTGAACCTTCCACGAGACTTGCTCGCTAAAAGTTAAAACGTCACCGGTGTCTGGGTGGATAAATTTCTTCTTAAACATCAGAGCCTCGCTTTCGACGAATGCCCCTGTTGCCTTTAGTTTCGGCTTTGATAATTTGTGCAATTACCCTATGAAAAATCCACCAGATAACGCCCCCGATTGCTCCTATTGAGAACGTAAATCCATAAAGTACGTTCGCCAAATCTGACCAGTCGTTAAGTGTTATTTAATTGTTCCTTACTGTTGAGGTTTATCCCCTGCCTCTATTTTACCAAATAATAACTTTAATGTGATGTTTTCTTGAACCAATTCGCCTATGAGTTGTCTGAGACTTGCAATAATCTCGTCGCTGCTAACTTCTGCCATTACTTAGCTTCCAATGCTGCAACACGCTTCGCCAAGTCTTGCAAGAGCGGAATCATGGCGATTGCGATTCTGTCATAGTTAATCGAATCTGGTCGCTGTTGATCATCATAGTTGACAAGTAAATCTTTTAGCACTGGAATCTGTGCCACTTCTTCGGCGATAATACCTAGAATGCGTGGAAGTCCAGTTGTCGAATTATTATTCCGCTCGACATCGCCTTTGTCGTAGAACGTTTTTGGAGATAGAGCTAAAATTGAATCATTGGGGATTGTTACTGGATTGACTTCGGTTTTGTACCGCAGAGAAGATGTTACAAGCGCTATCAGCCCAGTGCTGCTGTTCATGAAGACATTAGCGGCTGATGAAGTTGTTGCTCGTCCGGGATTGTAGATATAGCCCAAGGCGTGAAGATCTCCGGTAATTCCAGCGCTTCCACCAGTTTGGAGCGAATAAGTCGCACCCGATGGCACGGCGTTGCCGAAGATTCCAGCCGAAGCAGAAACGGCCGCCGATGATGTCAAGCAATATGAAGTCGAGCTGGTAGCTGGCGAGAGGATTGTGCTACTTCCACCAGAATCGGAAATGTGGGAGTTGCTAATTGTCCAGCCGCCAATGGTTCCCGAGGTTGCAGTCATGGAGCCACTAGAGCTGACTTGGAATTGGCCCGATGATCCAGAATAAATGGTGATTGAGCTAAGGGTTCCAGTCGTAATCTTGCCAGCGTCTAGGTTAGCGATGACGGCGTTGGTGATAGGCGAGGACACCCATGATGAGCCATTCCATGCCCACTGACCGATGATATTGCCGCCAGAGTATTGCCACCAGATGTCTCCGGTATTTGTGCCAGAGCCAGAAGGACTAGAAGACGAATAAGTGATTTTATTCTTGCCGTTGGCTGATGCTTGTGCGGCTGTAGCAGTTGAAAGAGCTGTTGAAGCATTTGAGTTGGCTGTAGCGATTGACGTGTCTTGAACTACGACCCAGCTAGAGCCATCCCAGCGATATTGCTTATTTCCGTTGCTTGTATCGAACCAGATGTCACCAATAGCGGTGGCGTTAGGTGCGGATGAAGCGAAGAATGTGGTCGTGGTCTGAACCGTAGCGATGCCGCCAGTGTCGGTGTCAAAATCTGAGGAAACGTACCAAGTCGAAGCAGGAATTGGCGTGTTGGTGATTTGCGGTGCTAATGGCATTCCTTACCCCTTAAATCGTAATCGAATATGGATTCATCGGTGAGGTCATGAGATTCGTGCGCCAGCTTGTTGGACTGATGTCGTGATCATAACCTTCGACAACGGTGTAGAGCTCGAGTGTGCGACCGTCAACGGTGGTGCGCTCAACGGTGACTTGATCGCCGATTTCCAATGAAAGAAAGTCAGGATAAAGAGTGCCAAGAGCGAGCGCCTCGAACTGGACTGACTGGACAAGCGGCTGAGGATTGTGGTCTTTGTACGCCAGATACTTTGCCAAGTTATCGGCATCGCTGTCGTTGAGAATGGGTGCGTTGATGGTGACCGTCTTGAGGCCGAATGCGGTGGTGGATGGAAGATGGCGGAATCGGCGTTGTGTTGCACCGTCTCGCTGGATGATGGCTTCGTTGATGACTTGGTAGGTTCCCGGCGTCGTTTCGAGTGTGTCATATTCGACAGTATTGGTGGCGCGAGAATCCGAGAGCAGAAGCCGAGTCGGACGGCTGAACTTGTCGGACAATGGCAAAAATGTAGCTACACCGTCGCGGCTAATATAGAAGCGACCAGCCTCGCACGCCACGCACTGCTCGATGATGGATTGCAAGGTTCCCGACTGAGTCGTGGCTTGCATTTGTACGGATCCAGAAAGATTGGTTGAGCCAGTCCAGTTAGCATAAGTCAGCATCCGCCCGACGCGAGTGCTGGTGGTTTCGCCACTGTACGCGGCTGGCGATTGGGCGGCGGCATACATCTTGGACAAGAGCGCAATTCCGTCAGTAAAGACCATCGTGGCCGTTGGCGAGAATCCTTGGTCCACCGTATTCGTCTCTAAATAGCCCACGAACAGCGTGTAATTTGTCGATGACCATGTAGCTACAATTTGCATCTGCAAGCCCGCCTGAAGCTGATTGACGCCCGATATGACATAGGGAGAACCTGAGCCAGTGTATTCGGGGTCATAATAGCCAGAGAGGTTGTCGAGGATAACCGTGGCAGAGCCCGGGTCATTCTTCTGATCCGCACGAGAGCGACCGCGCTTGATTTGGAGCTGGCGCATATCGTTGGAGTTAACCGTCACCCATGATCCGTTAATGTAAAACTGGATGGCGAGCGCCGGTGCGTTTGTGCCGTCGAATGCTGCCATGCCTACAATCCTAGCGCAGCGATGGGCGCACCCTTACGGCGCAAAAGTTGAGCCATTTCGTTGCGAACTTGAGCGACCAAGTCCTTCTGAGCGATGACTGAGCCTTGGACGTTAATCGTGACATTCATTCCCTGACCAATGCCAGCGCCAACTTTAGAGAGCGGAACGACAGCCTCGGGACCAGCTTCGCCAATCATGGCAATCGTGGGAGAGTTGACGATTGCACCATCGGCCAGCTTCGGAATCTTGGGGATGTCTATGCCGAACTCGAAACCACCGAGGAATTTCGGCAACTTGATGTGAATCTTGTCCATGGCGTCAATGGCGAAGTTGATGACGTCAATGACTCCGTTGATTTCAGCCTTGACCAGATAGATGATGCCCTTGATGACATCCACGACCACGTTTGCGGCAATTGCCACGGCCTTGAATGCGCCTTCGAGGACTACCGCGAACACTGGCGCCAGATAATTCATGACGAAGGCGAAGACATCTTTGAGAACTGGCAGAAGTAACTGGAATAAGGTTTTGACATCGTTGAAGACCGTGCCAATGGATTTGCCAATGGATCCGAACGCTGATGCCTTGCCACCGGTGGACTCAAAATGGTCACCGAGGTCGGTGATGTATTTGACCAAGTCGCTGATAAATCCGATGACTGGGCTGATGGCTTCGCCAAGCAACTTGAATGCTGGCTTGAGAACTTCCATGAGCACCGGCACGACTTCGGAGAATCCCTTGGTGATGGCGGTGATAGCAGGATAAAGATATTGACCGAGCTGAACTTGAAGGCCTTGAACTGAGGCGTGGAATTCACGCTGAGCCATGATGTTCTTTTGTACGGCGTCGAGGTTGTCTTGGCTAAGGACCAAGCCCATCTTCTGAGCTTCTGCCGAGAACTTGGCGATTCCCGCTGATCCTTGATTCAAGAGCGGAGCGAGTTGCATTCCTGACTTGCCGAAGATTTGCAAAATGTCGTTAGTCTTGGCAATACCGTTTGGCATCGCCGCAATCTTGCCCGCAACTTCGGAGAAGATGGCGCTCGCTGACTTGAAATTACCGTTAACGTCCTTGACGCTGACACCAATGGCCTCGAATTTCTTTTCGCCAGCGGTTGTGGCAGCGGCTTTCGCCATCTTGCCCAGAGCTGTTGCCAAGGTATCAGATGAGACGCCAGCTTCTTCCGCCGCGAAACGCAGTTTGGACATATCTTCGGCAGAACCGCCTGTGTAACGTTGGAGATTCTTGACTTCGGTTCCGACATCTTGAAATGCGTTGATGGAAGACTTGGCGAAGCTGAGGACATCCGATGCGGCATTCTGCATCAAGTTGGCAGAGAATACGCCAGCGGCGATGTCCTTAATTTTAGAAAAATGGCCCCCTGTTTCATCCGCAGCTTTGCCGACATTTTGGAGCGCCTTCGATGCTGAAACGTCGCGGCCATAGAGCGAGTACGTTAACGAGGTATCGTTCGCCATGTTATCTCCTAATCGTTGGACTGTGCTGCTGCAATAAGACTATTGAGAATCTCAAGCTCTATGTCCCAGACATTCAATGGAGTGATGCCGGGATAAAAGTGACAGAGAAGCGCAAGGTGCTTTCTAATATGTTGCCGGGTCCCGCCTCGAATTAGTTTTCGGCGGTTGGCGATTTTTTTGGATCAGAGTCACCCTCGACAGAGATGTCGTTGATGGCGTAATTGTTCAGGACATCGTCGATGCTGACGATTTTGCCCGCACGCGTCATGCAAATCCATGCCAGAGCGTAAAGAGCTTTGAGCTTGGAATAAGCAGGATTACTGTGGAGCTTGTCGTCGGAGAGAACGCCCAGAAGCGTCAATCCGTCAAGCCCGAAGGCGTCCTCAATAGCAATAATTTCCCGACCAGTTGGGCCGGGAGTGTCGTTCTCTGTTGGCAAATTGTACGATTCGCCTTTGATGATGATTGGCATGATTTCCCCTTATTTCATGTTCGTGACTTCGCTGAGTGCATCTAGCACGGCAGATGTTACCTGCTTTTGGAAGTCTTCACGGTGCTTGCTAACGGTCGGCGCGAGAAATGGGTGTGGCTTTTGTGCTACCCATACCTCACGATTGCCGAATACTGGGTGGCGCCATGGGCGTTTGCGACGGCCTTCCATGTAGTAAGGAATGGTCCGGGGCCGTCCGCTGGCAGACATGAACTTGGTCGTAGAAACTCGGATGTGAACCGCTGCTCCACGACCTGTTCCCTTGAGATCTGCCTTGGTCGCGTTTGCGAGAGCTGCTCGAAGCCCCATCGTTTCCCCACGCTTTTTGCGACCTGTTTGTGCTTCCCGACTTGCGGGGATGTTAAATTCAGCCTGTTTGACTTCTTCAACGATTGGCTTGGCTGCATCCATGAGACGCTTGCGAAGCTGTTTTTTGATTTCAGGGTCGATGTTGCCGAGAGCCTTGTAGAAGGCCTTAAATTCGGCTACATCGACCGTGAAATCGTCATCGGCCATATTAGAGAGCGGAATCGCTTGTCTGGTAGGTGATGGTAAGAGGTGCATCTGTGCCGTTGTCGTAAGCGGTGAAAGTCATCGCCAAGTCAACAACGTTGGGACCGGGAACCTTAGGTGTATCAGCATCGAACTTGACGGCTGACACGGTGATGCTGAGGCTCTGCTTGTAGCTTCCAGCGATTGTGGCGCCAGTGAAGGTCAAGTTGAGAGCGGTGACAGAATCGTTGAGGTACTTGTTGAACAAGGTCAAGTCGGTGAATTCAGCGGTGAGCTTTCCGGTGATCTTGCGGAATCCGTTGATGACCTGTTCTGCCTTAGCGCCTGAATTGCCAAGGTTGTAACGGTCGACCTTGAGGACGTTATCCACGGTCAGAGTGAAGTCCTTCACGTTAGCGACAGAAGTGCCGTCAACGGTCAGAGCGCCCTCGGCGAAGTGGAAGATTGAACCGTTGGCTGAGTATGAAGCAGTCGCCAAGGATTGTGTTGTGGTAAATCCAGCTGAGTCAACAGTGAACTTGCCTGTAGCTAAGCCACCAGCGGCAACCGACAACTCCCATGAGGAGATCTTGGTTCCGGTCATGGTCTTAGGGACCACGGTGCCTGTGTATTCTGGAACGCCAACTTGAACGGTCAGAGACTTGGAATAGACATCGCCAAGAGTAAAGGCGTAAGAGTAGACGCCAGTGGTGAGTGTGGTTGGTGATGGAATGGAACCTGTTGCGGCAGACAAGAGCAGACCGAGGCCGTTTGTAGGCAGGTCGAGCATGATGTCGCCAGTTGCATCGAATGTTGTGACAACACGACGCTGAGAGCGTGGAAGCAAGCCACCAGAGCGAAGACCTAAGCCCTCGACTGTTTTCTTGTTGTAGTTGATAGCTTCTGAGGTGAATTCGTAGAAACGAGCCACCGTGACGGCGGTGTTATATGTCGTCTCAACTGCGATTCCGAGTTGGGAAGCAATACCGGAGCCGATTGCCATGTTTTCTCCTAGTTGTTAGCTGGGGCAGCCGGAGCGTCCGGTGCTGGGGTTGATGGGGTTATCGAAGCAGCTGCCTGATCAGCGGCCGTCCAATTCTGTGTCTGCTCAAGCAGTGATGCAGCGGCTTCGTCGGAGACGTCCACGGTTGCACCAGCCTTGACTGTTAATCCGAGCGCTGGGATTACGACATCACCAAGAGCTGAGATGTTTTTGATTTTTGCCATGATTTCTCCTTATGTTCTCGCACGGTAAGCAATAGTGAAAATGATGATACAAGCCGCACCAGCGTTGGTCTGCATATAGCGAGGCTCATGTGATTCCAGTCCAGAATACAACACCGAACCGCCGACGCTAGGGTCTGAACGCATAATGGTGTCAACTGCCGAGAGCATGGAATAAGCAGTGGTCCGAATGGCGGGAAGGTTGGTGTTATCTCCTGATTGGGCAACCAGCGTGCAATTTAGCTCGCCTTCTTCCCAACGCTTGTAATTACCGACCAGTTCCCAGTTATTGCGGAAGGTTCCCACGGAGACATCGCCGTCCTCGTTGCCATCATGCCCAATCGCAATCCAGTTGGATGGGTAGGAGTCGATGGAGACGGTAGGGCCGTCATAAATCTGAACGCCAGTTAAGGCTGAGGAATTCTGCAACGCTGTGATCACGTTGTTGATGAAATTCGGTAATGCTGTCGCTGCCATTTAGAGGATACCCGGCAACGAGATTGGATCTAGCAATTCCATCGCACGACGAGGCAGTGAGTAAGTCGCGCCAGAGTAGAAGTCATCGCCGTTCTGATTGCGGCTAATCACGTTCATGGATCCGCGCTGTGTCTGCCAGAGGTGACGAACGATTTCGAGGACGCCTTGCTTAGCGGCTGGGTCAGGATTGACGAAGCCCGAGACATAACTGATGGTGATGTTCTGAGATCCCGGCGCCCAGATTCCGTAATAGTTAGGCTCATTGAGCGAACCAGTAGTTATGCGCCAGAGACGTTGGCCAGTGTATTCCAGCGAGTAATCAGCCGAAGTCAGCAAGACGCCGTTCTCGTAGACCGAAGTGATGGACATAGCGCGAGGATGATGCAGACGGATATTGTCGACATTTCCGTCATAGATTTCGTTCGTATAAGTCACGCGACCAAGAATGTTGCCGGTGTAACTCTGAGCCAGAGAAGTTGCCGCGTCAATCATGCGACGAAGCTCGTTGTCGCTGTTGGTGGTCGTCAGCGCGATGTTGAGGTGGTCCTTGGCTTCATCGAGAGAAATGATGGAGAGCTGGGTGTAATCGCGGACAGTAAATTCGTCGTAGTACGAGGACGCGTTAGATCCTGTCGCCAACCATGCAACGAGGTGACGGCCAGTCTGAGATGGCGTGTAGACCGTGTCATAAAGTCCGGTAGCCGAGTTGGTAACGCTAGGAGTGACAGTGGTGCCATCTGGCAAGGTAATCGTGGCAACGACAGTTGTGGCGTTGGCGTTGTTACCGTTGGAGTCGGTAATTGTGACTCCGAGCGGAACCTGACTTCCGATGTCAAAAGTTTCGGCCATTATCTGCCTTTCATAGAAGGTGCATTGGAGACGTGAGAATTCATGTTGCCGCGATAGGCCGAATAATTATAGGAAAATCCGTGTTGGTTATATCCAACGCCTGACGAGTTATAAGTAAAGTGAACCGTTCCCGACGCAGTTGATTGGCGTTCGGTCATGCTGGGAGCTTTGCCGACATGGGATTTCATGCTGCTTGCGCTCATTGGGCGGCTCCTTCGTAATGGATCAGGTTTTCCCCCAGTCGTTCATTATATGGGGCAAATTGGACAGCAAGGCGTCCGTGCTCTAACGCCACCCGATGAAGTCCCATGTTGTACGCGGCGATTGCGACTTGATCATGAGGCAACCAACTCCACGCATCGGACTCGCAGAGATAGGACAACGATTTATCGGTAATCGCAAGAGCCGAGAGAGCCGCCGCATAGGATTGAGGCCATAGCTTCTGGGTGTAGTAATACTCCGCCAATTCGCATCGAGCTTCGCGCTGTTCGGGAGCTTCTGCAATCGCCCGAAGTAGCCAGCGCTCGCGATTGTGTAGTTCGAGCTTGGCCAAGTAGCGCATTGAAGCTGCACGCTCTGGCTCCCAGACTGCTCGAGGCAGTGCAAGATGTCGACGAAATTCCTTGATGGCTTCATCGTTCATAGAGTGGAAATACAACTCGCGGGCGTAATAGAACGCATTCCGGTCATCGTCGGGGTCTTCTTCGATAGCCAACTTGAGAAGTGGAAAGTATTGACCGCGTGACTTGGTCGTGTTCGGGTGGTGGTGAATCTCGAGCTTAATCCACTCCTGTTTTTCCTCACCCAGTGGCGTCAGCACTTCGTGGACTGGATGTCGCCATTGGTATCCGTGGCGGGCGTGAATCTTGTCGCCGCCGTAGACGAGGTCTGGCGAGCCGTCGGGCAACCATGACCATGTGTAGGAATATCGAGGCCGTGTGGTGCCTTCTGGGACCGATTCGAGGGCTTGGCGCCAGCCCGGTTGCAGGACTTCGTCCATGTCTAAGGCGATGGCGTAGTCGATGTCATCGGGCAAGGCGTCGAGTGATGCCTGTCGTGCGTGGTCGAATCGCCACGGCTTGACGGTGATGGTGCTTGTGTGGATGCCAAGTTTCTTGGCAATCTCCACGGTGTCATCTGTGGATCCTGTATCGAGGATGTAGAGATGGTCCGCTTCACGCGCCGACTGATACCAACGCTCGACGAATTGGGCTTCGTTCAGAGCGATGGTATAGACGGCGATTTTCAACGATGCCCCCTGATGGCGATTACGCTGTCAGCGCCGCGATTTCTGCGCCGGTGAGACCGAGCGCTTGGAGCTTTGCCTGAGCAGACAACTTAGCATCGGCGGCAGCCTGAGCATCGGCTTCGCGCTTTGCGGCATCTGTGGCAGCTTGAGCAGCCTGTTGGTCGCGTTCTGCGATTTCGGCAGGAGTCAAAGGAATCTCGGTCACTTCGCCAGTAGCGCAGTTAACCTCAATGCGTGTTGGTGTGTCAGCCATTTGTTACTACCTCTTTCCAAGAAGTTGTTGGTTCATCCCATGAATACATCTTGCCGTCTGTTGGGTACGGCGTTGGTGCTTGCCACTTGAAAGTAGCATCTAAAGTCCACGATGGGAATGGCTGAGGGGCGTAGAAAACATCCTTAACTGGATCATAAGTGTAAGAGATTCCCGCATAGTTAGCCCGAATCGAGCCGTCCATCGCAGTCTCTACCCACTTGCCGCCGAGAGAATCTACAAACGATTGTCCAGCGACTATTACCTGTGTGACGATGTTGTTGTCATTTATTTCTGCAAAGTATTGTGTCATTCCTTCTCCTTAGTACGCATATCGAACAATAACTAGACCAGAACCGCCAGAACCTGATGTTGTGTATGACGATTGGCAGCCACCACCGCCTGAGCCAGTATTGGCAACACCAGCAGTAGCGGCAGCAGCTCCGCCACCAACTCCGCCGCCGCCCAAGCCAGCAGTTCCACCGCCGACATTTGAGCCACCAGAACCACCAGCAGCGATATAGCCACTAACTCCAAGAGCAACTGCTGAAAGCCACGATGAATACGCGTTAGTGCCATTACCACCAGCACCAGCGTTTCCACTTCCAGCATTACCGCCAACTGCGCCAGCGCCGCCACCGCCACCGCCGCCATAAGATGAGCTTCCGTTAAATCCTTGCCCACCGTTATTACCTTGACCTGATATTCCAGTTCCGATATTAGTTGTGCCACTATATGCAGCACCACCACCAGAACCGCCGTTATCGCCATAGGTTTGCGAACCAGTACCGCCACCAGAACCACCAGCGCCACCACCTGTAGCGGAATATGAAATAGCTCCGCCGATAAATGTAGATGCGCTTCCATCATTTTTTGTTGTAGTGCTTGTTCCAGCGCCGCCCGCGCCAATGGTTACTAAATATGGCGTGGTTGATGTAAGAGCATTAGAAGCGTTATATAACACGCCGCCAGCGCCACCGCCACCGCCGTTGTTTGAACCGCCACCTGCACCACCACCAGCAACAACTAGCACATCACACGATAGCGCCGTCTGTGGGGTGAATGATCCAGAGGACAAGAAGGCGTGGTACCAGTAAGTGCCGTCTGTCTGGATAATGTCTCCACCGATAGCCTTCGGAGCTTTAGTAGGAGTAGTGCCTACTGCGGCTAGGGCATAGAGAGAGAAGGTGGAGTATTGAACGAATGATGCTGAGTTAAGTGAAGTCAAAGTTACCGAAGTAATAGCGGCAGTATTAGACCAAAGCCCTGCGCCTAAATCTGCATAAGCAGCAGTTGCGTTATTTTCAGTAACTGAATCAAAAGAAAATGATTTGTAATTGCTAGAAGTGTAGTTAGGAATATAAATATCTGTTGAGGAGAAAGTATTTGCAGTCGCACTGGCAGATGTGTTTTCACCAATTAATCCTTGAGTGTCGGTAAATGATGATGCACCGCTTCCGCTACCTTCAAGTACTCTTGAACTAAATCCAGTTGATAAGCCATTAAAACGAATCACAAGTCCGTTCAAAACACTACCGCTTCTAGTATCTCGCGCACTAACAACAACCTTCAAATCCGTATAACCAGTCTGAGGTATGTTGTTGAAGCTAATGCTAGACGCGCCAGCCAATCCTACGGTGATTCGTTCTAATAAAACATAATTTGCTGTCATTACTTAACCTTCGCTAACTTCTCAGGAGCGTATAGCTCTAATATCTCCAACGCGTATGCCACCTTATCCTCCACTCGCTGACCTGCTGGTTGGGCTTTTGACCAAAGCTCTAAGTTTTCTATTCTGTTATCTTGGCGGTTGCCGTTGATGTGGTGAACATTTTCGCCTTTGGTTAGCCACCGACCTAGATGTTCTGCCATAACAATTCGATGTTCTGCAACCTTGCCATTCTTATCTGCCATTGGGTGATTGGGCAGGTTCAATACTATGTAACGCGTGCTATCAACTCGATAGCCAACATTCTTTAGCGTTTCCGGCATATCGTAAAGCGCCACTCGGCGGTAGTGCATTTGGCACATCCCCTTGGCTATATGCGGTTTGGTGCAATCGCCAATGGTGCAATGCTTGTATTTCGAGAAGTTGCCTCTGGGCAGTTTCTTGGCAATGTCTCCGTGAACCTTGAGGCGCTTGGCGTGCATAGCGCACAACCCTCTATTGCGTAGTGGCTTTTCACAACCCTCGACTTGGCAAGGGTAATCATTTTTGTAAGGCATAGGTTAAGTATAGCTTATATGCCGTAAAGGGTGAAGGTAGAACCAGCAGCAAGATTAACCGCATTAACTGCAGAAATAGTAATTGAAGTAATTGCTTCTGTTGAGGAACCAGTAAAACCGCGCCATAGCGCAACAGATGCAAGCGTTTGTCCACTTGGAAAATCTAAACGATTAACGAATGTTTTGTAAGTTGTAGTATTTGAATAATTCATAAAATTCAAACGAATAACGCTGAATTGTCCAGAAGTTCCAGACAAAGCTCCAATATCGGCGCGAGTATTAGACCCTCTGCCAGAAGTAGCATTTGTGCCGTCACCATAAAGTTGAGTATAAGAATAATGATTACCAGTATCGCCGTTAATTGTTACACGAGTGCCGTCTTGACCGCCACCAGTATTGTAAGCATATCCAATTAAAACTAAATCAGTATAGGTCTGTGGAATTGTTCCACCAGAACCAAAGGTTACAGACGATTGCGCCGAACCAAGTGTAATGGTCTGAATCGCCACCATAGTATTAGTTGTCATAATGCCCGCCTACCGTAACTTCTCGGGTGCATACTGCTGTAATAGTTCTATTGCGTATTTCACTTTATCCTCCACGCGTTGCCCTCTCGGTTGGACCGTTGACCATAATTCTAAATTCTCTGGGCGGTTGTCATTCTTAACACCATTCTTATGGTGGACATTCTCACCCTTGGCAAGTAACCTTCCAAGAGTCTGCTCCATAACTACCCGATGCTCGGCGTACTGCCCATTGACGCTGGCATTTGGATGGTCTGGCATATACAGAAGAACATAGCCGTTTTTATCCAAAAAAGGCTTTTGCTTTGACCTATCCCATGGGGAACGGTCCTTGTCTAGCCATGCTCGAAATGAGCGGTAATGCGCGGCGCAAAACCCATGGGCTACATATTTCTTTTTGCAGTCCTCAAAGACGCAAGATTGTTTTGCTTTAGCCACGGGTCAGCGTATGCCGTAAAGAGAGATATTTGAGTATTGAGCGATATTTGTGCCGCCGTTATCTTTTAACACAATGCTTGTAAGTGGCGTTGTATCTTGGCGCAATACTGAATACATAGCAACATAACCGTTGCTGTTATTGTCAGAACCAGACAAAGAACGAATAGTTTTGTTTTTGCCAGTATTTGTGTAATCAAGAATGTCAACTACGCCAGCCGCAAATACTCCTGATGTTGCTCCGCCGCCAGCCAAAAAGCCAATGCCGCTTACTCCAGAGTTAGCCTGAGCAACTGCGCTTCCGCCATCGCCATACATTCTGTGTTGATAATAAGCAGAGGATGACGAATCAGAGTTAAGCAAGATGTTAAAGTCGTTGATAGTTCCGCTACCAGAATTTCGTACAAAGTAGCGTAACTGCAAATGCGTATAAGTCTGCGGAATAGCCGAGAAGGTAATAGACGATTGCCCGCCTGAGCCAACCGTCACACTTCCTAGCGCGTCAAATGCACCTGTAGGGCCAGCGTAGAGATGGCCTGAGATTTGAGAGGCGAAAATTCCAGGTAGAATCATGCAATATCTCCCACAATCAGCCAGTTATTTGCCGAGGTTTGAATTGCCGAAGCGGCTGAGTACTGCACGCGCAGCTTAGGAGCTGAGGCTGTAGCGCCGTTAGAAACGATGGTTACGCCTGATCCTTGAGCGAAGGTAGCCTGTCCTGCTCCGATGGCGCTAAAGTTCAAGACAGTACCGACAGGGTATGCCACCGATGAGTTAGGTGGAATGGTGACGGTAATAGCCGATGCGTTGCTGAGAGTAACAAGAGTGTTGTTAGCGTCTCCTAAGACGGGGGTATAGGTAGTACCTGTCTGGGCGTTAACGCCGACAGCGGCGGTAACAGCGCTAGAGTTAGTGAGAAGTGTAACCGCCATTAGAGTGTTACTCCTGTCGCTGTGTAATCGGTATTGCCTGTGGTGGAATACACCTTGAGCGTATCTCCGCTAGCTAATGTCCAGCCTGGTGTTTCCTGCAAAGTGCTGTTAGCCGCAAGGGTGAAGTTGTAGAATTGGTAGTACGCTGAACCACCGGACTTTGTAATCGATACCTGAATTGTATCATTAGTACCACCCTTGTTGCAAGCGGTAAATGAGGAGACGATGCTTCCATTGGTTGAGCCAGTCACCAGAGTAGTAGTGGCTGATGCACCTGGAGTTGACTGTCCGAGAACGACGTATGCGGTTGCCATTATTGAATGTCCCCAATCAAGGTAAAGACGTTGGTTGCAGTGCAAAGAATGGTTGCCGCTGAGTATTGAGTACGCAGCTTGGTGCCAGTGCCGGTGAAGGTTGCTGTGCCGTCACCCTGTACGGTTACCTGGCCTGCACCAGTTTGCTGGATGTTGATAGCCTGACCGACGGAGAATGTGGCAGCTGGGATAGTCAAGGTAATTCCACCAGTGTTGTAGAGCGTTACCAGCTTGGCTGCGTCAGCAGCTACAAGGGTATAGCTGGTATTGGTCTGAGCGTTAATGCCCATGGCAATGATAGGAGCTGTGCCGAATACCAGTGAGCCAGAGCCTGTCTCGTCGGTAACTGCGGCAGCTAAGTTAGCTGAGGTTGGTGTGGCAAGGAATGTGCCGACTGAGCCTGTAATGCCGTGTACTCCGCCAGGGCCAGCTGCAACGTGGTCCTGAATATCAGTCATGTCCTGAGCTGTGATGACGTGGCGAACAACTGCGCCAGCGTTGTGAGACGCTGCCGAGGTTCCGTTAAAGCCACGAGTAATGTTAAGGGTTGTACCCGATGCACCGGTAACAAGCACTAGCTCTTCAGCTGCAGTGTTGTAGTCAAGGGCAAGCACGAATGGGTAGGTGCTAGGGTAACCAACTGGCGAGACTGCCAGGGTAACGGTTGGCGAAGTACTGTTGACAAATGTGCCAACTGTATTATCAACCGCATTGGCGGAGTAATAGCGACGAGTAGCCATATGCTTCCTTTACGAAGTGTAGTGGGTGCGGGGAGGGTACTGCTCTTGAAGGCGACGCACTTCGACAAGGAGGCGTTGCTGGTACATCTGTTGAAGGACTCGACCAATATTGGTTGCAGAACCAATCGGGTCATTAGACTGCTGTGAATCAGCTTCCGCTGTAGCAGCTGGGACTCGTCCCATATCTAGGTACATAGCGGTGCGATAAGCAGCGCCAAGAATAATTACTTCACGGGCAGAGTCAGGTAATCCTGTCTGCGCCGCAAAATCGTCTGTGTCATACTGAAGCGGTGTTGGCTTCTTGGTGTATGTAACCATGACAGGACGGCCTGGGATAATACCTTCACGGATAGATACAGTCTTGCCTGTATTCCATGTGACAGGATTAGCCATACGGTCTACGCGATAATGGCGCACCGGCAACCATTCACGAGATGGCCCGATGGTCTGCCATGAGCAGCCGAGAATATCGATTGCCTCTTGAGGCAAAGGATAAGTTGTACGGGCTGCTTGCCAGTTGAACGTTGTGTAATAGGTACCGAACAAATCTGGATAGACACCATCGATAGCGAGGTTGATGTTTCGTCGGATGACGCTACGCGGAAAGGAAGGCGCGATAGTTACGCGAGTGCCGGCAGTATGCACAGCAGCTGTTGTGTCACGAAACCCCCGACCATAAGCAGGGATGGTTGCCGTATTTGATGTACGGTCAAAGGAGTCTACCCAGATAAGCTCGTCGTCAATTTCAACGATACCACGAGTCAAGACTGTTCCATCAGCAACGGTAAAAGTTGTAGCAGTTGCCGTTATATCTGATGTCAGGTAAGTAGCCTGGTCCTGACGGTTGGTGTAACCTGTCAGGGCTAGGTTAGTTTCGTTAATTAAGTCAATAAATTGTGTCACGATACAATCCTTGATGCCGCTTCGGCCTCACCCAAACCAAAGGTTCCAGCAAGGAGATTCAAGATACCGGGGGTATCCTCGTAGTAATTCTTGCCACCATTACGGTAGGCATAAATCAGATTGAGGACGTCGATGCCACGAGTGGCATTGTGCGCACCTAATACAACGGTACCCCAACGAGTAGCTGCGCCATCGAAGTCGTATTGCGGTACACCATTAACAATGGTGCCAGCCAACCTATTCAGATGGTAGACAGTTGATAAACTTGTAGCCATCGCTATCCTCTCTTAAAGTTATTTACTTATTCTTTGTTCCGCCGACGCCTTCGTATGAACCGAACTTGTCTTTGGTTGGCTTGCCGGTCAACTTGTCGTTGAGTGAACCGACTGAATTCTTATTGCAACCGCATTCTTTGCACATGGCTACTTTCCTTTCTTTGCTGGTAGGACTTTCTTCAAATTAGGATTAGCTTTCTTTGCCGCTGGGCTAGCCTTGCGAGTAGCTGATGCCAAGATGGCTCCAGCATTCTTCATAGGTACGCCAGACTTCTTAGCGATTTGCTTCTGGGCGGCTGCGAAGCCCATACCCTTTTTAGCTGCTGCCATTAGATGTCCCCTGTATGTTTCAATACCGAAGCGCTTTGCTTGGTAATCTGATTTGCCGCTGGCATAACGTCAGCGTTGTATGCTGCACCGAGTCTGTCACTGGCAGCCTTAGCTTCATTGATTGCTTTCATGGTGGTACCAGCTGGCTGGATACCTTCAGCTCTGGCCTTGCGGTATGCCTCTAGCTCGCCGTCCCACTTCTTGGCAGACATGGGAGCTTCAGCTCTACCAGCATCGCCTGTGCCTAACTCTAGTGTATGTATCTTGCAAGCAAAGCAGCCATCAACATAACTACCATGCTGCAGATGCTCCGACTCAACAGCGTCGGTTGGGAAAGCTTCAGAAGAACGGATGTCGCACCCTTTACACAGGTAGATAGAAACCCAGTTAGCTTGTGCATCTAGTCCAAACTCAATTTCTTTTAACTCGTGCTTGTGAGATGTCATGTTTCACTTTCTTGAAAAAGTCGAGATTGCGCTGAATGCGCTCATTCTCAGGCCCGTTTGCCTTTACTGCATGTTCGGTGAAGACTATTGCTTCGTCGATATGCTTGAGGTTATACGCTGCAATTCCTGCCAAGTCGTAGGCTTTCCAGTCCCAGACGGCAGATTCGTAGCAGTAGTGGTTGGAGCGAGGAGCTTCCAAAGCGTTAAGAGCTGCATCTAAGCAGCGCTGCCATTCTTGCTTTCGGTATGCATCCATTGCCACACCAAATTGCGGCTCACCTTGCAGGGGAAGAATATCTCGGCCTTTGTCATACCACATTCGTGCATTATCTTCGTCGCCCAGTTGGTGTGCAGCTTCTCCTGCCCATCGGCAGACTGCTGCGCTTTCAACATCCCAACCACCTAGCTCAAGTTTCTTTTCTGCACTGCGGATAACATCTTCCCACTTGGAGTAGAAAAAATACTCTCGCGTCATATATGTCCATATGCGCGGGTCTGTGGGAAATTCTTTGACACCAACCTCGAGCATGGGCAGGTACTGCCCGCGAGACTTAGTGTTATCTGGTAAGTGAGTAATAACCGCTTTGCGTACATCGCAGTCTTTAGGCTCACCCTGACCGTACCAAATGTTTACTTCGTGGATGTTGTACTTCCACACCCAGTTGTTGCGGGAATGTAGTCTGTCTCTTTCCCACCTATTGGTATCTGTTTGCATCGATACCCAGCCTAGGTCTGAACCTGGCTTCCAGAGCTTGCGGACTTTCTTGAAGAAGTCTGGCTCCGGCACTTCATCTAAATCTAATATGAGGCATACACCTGCATCAGCTGGCACTAACGAGAGTGCAGCGTTTCTTGCCATATCGAACCTAAATGGTTCAACATGTATTTGGTGTACGCTTACTCCCAGCGCCTTGAGCGCTTCTTGCGTACCATCCGTACTGCCAGTGTCAGCAACGACACGATAATCAGCACCTTCAGTAGCTTTAGCCCAACGTTCCGCATGGAGTATCTCATTCTTTGATATAGCGTAGACTGCAATCTTCACAGTGACAACTATATCACATAGCTCCAAATATCAAAATGTATGGGTATGCTGACGCGCTTGCTCCCGTGCTTCCCGTAGAACCTGTCGCGCCTGTTTGTCCAGTAGCCCCTGTACTTCCAGTCTGGCCAGTGCCGCCAGTATTACCTGTCGCCCCTGTTGGTCCTGTCGGGCCAGTCGCTCCCGTAGACCCATTCGTACCTGTGACTCCTGTGGCACCCGTTGCTCCTGTCGGTCCAAGTTGCGTGTACATAATCTGTTCGACATGAAGGTTAACACTTGGGGAAGCGGGACGAGTTGGAGATGAACCTGCTGATGCGGCAAGCAACTCCATATATGTATTTTGTGAGGACCAGTAGAACTGGATGTAGTCATTAGCATTGACGGTAACCAAGTCTTCAATGTTGGCAAGCACTTGGTTGTTGACGCCAGAGGTGGTAAAGATTGCGGTTGATTCAGTCACCGCTGTGCCGTTGAGGGCATACCAGACATTGACCTGATAGTTGCTACCGCCGCCTGTGGTAATGAATTGACCAAGCAAATTGACGGAATATGTACCAGCATAGGCAAAGGTAATCTGGCTGCCAGATACAATGCTTACTCCACTAGAGCCAACATTAGTGTTAATGGTGATGAGGTTAGCGCTTGTAGCGCCAGCATTGGTCTGGGTGGTAGTGTCGTAGAAGTTGCCGTAATAGCCCAGCGCACCGCCTGCACCTGTAGCACCTGTGCTACCAGTTGAACCAGTAGGTCCAGTTACTCCAGTTGGTCCTGTGGATCCAGTAGCCCCTGTCGGGCCAGTAACACCTGTTGAGCCAGTAGAACCTGTGGATCCTGTCGCTCCAGTGTTACCAGTGGGTCCTGTTGCTCCAGTACTCCCTGTTGCACCAGTTGCGCCAGTCGCGCCACTTCCTGTCGCTCCTGTAGCTCCTGTATTACCCGTAGCTCCCGTCGGACCAGTAACGCCGACACTGCCAGTGGGGCCAGTATTGCCAGTAGGCCCAGTGTTACCGTTAGCACCTGTTGCTCCTTGAATACCTTGTGGGCCAATCACGCCCAGTTCAATAACTAATGGTTGAGTAGAACCAACGTTAAAGACGTTGGTTGTGACGGGGATAAGTACAGTCGATATGGAATTAGTTGTGACTGACATTAGTGTATCACCGTCGCCTGAACAACGAATGATCCGTTGAGGATTTGATAGACGTTGCTAGAAGTATCTGTCAGGTTGAAAGCGTATGTGTAGTTGCCCACGGCGAGAGCGCCAGTCTGGGCTGCCGTCAAAGTCAGCGTGGTTTGACCAAGAGCGCCATTGATAGTAGCGCGTCCATTGTTTGTAGACATTTCAGTAATAAGTCCGCCTGATACATCGCGCACCTGCATGTCTGCTGAGTAGCCTGTGATGTTTACTGGCAGGTTATCGATTTGCCAGATGGGAGCAATGCTAAAGGTCGTGCCTTGGATAATGCTAATGTTGTATCGTCCTGGACTAAACACGCCTGCTCCTAAACCGTTGTGATGTTAGCGCCGTAACCAGCGTTTGTTAAAATCGTATATTCCGCCTGGGACAGTACATACTCATGTCCACCCAAGTAGCAGTAATCTGCTGACTGAGTATCTTGTACGGCAGGGGTACGCGTACTAACTACGGCTGTACCGAATACAAGAATTGAATTTGCCCGTGGTAAGCGATAACGCCAAAACAATATGCCAAAGCCCGCAGGGCCTTCTTCCACCGTAGGTGGTTTGAAAACATATGCCATGTGCTACCTTTCAATAGGGGTGTTGCCACCCAGCCCCACGTGCGAGGCTGGGAGACAACTAACTCAAATTAAGAGCTGTGGATCGAAGATGTTGATTCGACACGGACCAAAGCTGCGTCACGGTAACGTGCCCAGCCAAGAACGCCGTACCATCCGATTGGACGGAAACGCATCAACTTATCAACGACTGGACCGAACACGACATGTGGCTCTTCAGCAACTGCTTCAGCCAATGCTTGCTTTCCAGCAACGAGTGTACGGAAGACGCGAACGCCACCAGTACCGTTGACGTAAGACGATGTTCCGAAGGTGCCTGTTGCACCAGTAGAACCTGTACCATCGGTTGTGTTGAACAAACGTGGTGATTCTACGAACATTGCGCCTTCATAAGTTCCGATGGTGCCTGGCCAAAATTCAGCTGCACCTGTCTCGGAGAACTTGTGGTCATCACGCCATCCGCCTGAGCCTGTCTCAGAACGAAGGTCGAATGAAACTTCTGGGTGAATACCACACCAGTAGTATTCTCCCTGACGTGGGACAGCCTTGTTTGCACGAAGCTTAGCCACTGCGGTACGAATATCGCGTGACTTGATTACGTCGGTTGAGAGAATTGACTTGTTGGTTGTTCCGTTGGTGTATGAACCAGCGTAGGTTGAAACAAGTGAGCCGTTAACTTCTGCGATAGCATTTGGGCCACCGACAAGAACGTTAAGGACGTTTGTGTCAAGAGAGTCAGCCATGTTGAAGGCGATAATATCTGCAATCGCTGGGTCAACATCTGAGAGTGAGAACAACTCAAGCTTACGAGTTGTCAATGAGGCATTTCCGTACTCAAGGAGAGATACAGAAATTGGGGTTGTGTTTCCAAGTGCTACTGCATCTGGATCAACATCTTCTGAGAGAGAAGAAGTTACTGCGGTCATGTCTGTGTAAATCTGGAATACAACAGACGAACCTGGCATTGCTTGCTGTACTGGGCGCTTATCTGCAACGTCGCGGATAAGAGGAACAGCACGAAGGGCAAACTCTACATAGCGATCATATGCGGTCTGTACTAAACCTGGAATACCAGCAGTAGAGCCGATTGAGTCGGTATATTGATTAGCCATGCGTCACCTACTTTCTTTGGGTATATTGTGCGTGGATGGGTTGTTTAACGTCGTCCGCGACCAGTAACCGATTGTCCGAATACCAGCATGTCAAGCTCTTCTCTTGTCTTAACGCCAGCCAACTTCGCCGCTGCGTCTACGTCGCGGGAAGGGGTATTTGCGTTTTGAAGAGAGGCGTTGATACGCTGCATCTCACGGGCAGTTGGGTTTTCTGGTGCTTCCGATGAAGCATCTTCACTCACGGTAAAACCGAACACATCAGCGTTCTCGTTTAACCATGCGTCAATCTGCTCAGGCGTACTTACGTCGCCAGGAATGAACTTGGCGATCTTTGTGGATACGCCTTTCTGTTCCAATACTTCCTTGACGGAACGACCACGAAGGTCTGCTTGAATGTTTGCTAGCTGTTCAGCCAGTTCCTTCTTTTCGCGCTCAGCGCGCTTTAATGCCTTGCGAAGATTAGCTGGGCCATTCTGGTCCTGCTGAACTTCATCAAGTTCTAGATCGTCTTCGTCTTCTTCGTATTGGTTTGCCATGTGGCACTCCCTTTTCTGTTGGTTGGACGCAGGCCACAACATTTCCCAGGGGAAAGAATGTTGGCTCCTACTACCAGTCTGGAATACACGTCATCTATGCTGGTCGGTAGTGACGGAACTTAATGGGCTTAGGAAACGCCCTGTTGTTCTGTGTAGAGGCTGCCCTTGGAAGCGCCTGAAGAACCAGAGAACTGGTTAACTTCCTGTGCGCGCAAGCGGGTTAAATCTTGCTGAGCCTGAGCTGCGCTCACTCCATTGATATTGGAGTTGAATGTAGCTGCTGTCAAAGCGTTGCCGATATTGCCAGCGTTCATATTGTATGTGCTAGCAAGAGCTTGCTGCTGGCCAATTTGAGAACCGATGTTGGTAAATCCTTGAGCTGCCTGAGCTTGGGTTACACCAGCGGCAGCAAGGGTCGCAGCGTTCTGTTGATTAAGAGCGAGATTTTGACGACCTGCTTCGCCTTGAATTTGAGAAGCTTGAACCTTCTGAGCGATAACGCTAGAGGCTGTAGCTGGGTCAAGAAGATGACCAACCATGTCACCCTTTGTTAAACCAAAGTTTTGCTGGAGCTGTTGCAAAGTAAAAGGGTCTGTTGCGGTTACAGCTGCGGTAGCAGCATCTACGCGCTGTTGAACTTCAGCTGGAGAAACGTCGGTGCCGATAAGGTTACCCAAGACTGCTGGATCCATATGGGCAGCGTCCATACCTGCACGGGCCATAACTGCCTTGTATGAGTTTTCAGTGCTGATATAGTCAGCTGGAGAAAGCGGTGTAAGGCCAGCCTTTTCGCGAGCGACGTTGCCAGAAAAGCGCGTGTTCCAAGCGTTAGCTAATGCCACAACATTTGGGTCGCTAGAAGCGGCTGCATTTGGGTCTTGTATAAGGTTCTGAATTGTTGCAGCGTCATAGTTCTTTTGCTGCAATCCGAGGATAGCGTTTGATATAGCGCCAGTTGGATCAATGCCATAGCCAGATAAAGTTGACTGCAGAAGGGTCAAAGCATTTTGATTAGTTATCTGCGTATTGAGCGCAGCTTGTCCAGCTGCTGCATTTTGCCCAGCTTGCAAAGAATTGATTAATTTTGTCTGGTCATCAAGCTGCTTTTGAAGAGCTGTTAACTGAGCCGAGTTATCGCCTTGATTATTGCCCGTGCCGCTACTTCCAGCAGTCGAGCCTGTTGCTCCTTGCCCTGCAGACGCGGCTGCCGATGAAGAAGATGCAGCTGGTGCAGATGGTGCGGATAGCGCACCAGTATAACCACCAGGCACATAGCCATAATTATTTGCACTTGAGGCTGGAATAGCTGAAGATGGCTGGGCTGCAGAAGAAGATGTTGTTCTGTCGAGACTTTGATCAAGCATTATTCACCCGTTACCAATCCAAAGTTGCGAAGAAGAGTATTTGCTGTATCCATTAAGCTATTGCGAGCATTGGTTGTTTGCAACCATTGTGGGTTTTGCTTAACCGATGTAGTAAAAGCATCAAGACTCATAGGTGTTGTTCCATCGCCCTGAAGCGCTTTTGTAACAGACGCGCCCAAGCCAGTGGTTGCACCAAGGTCAATGGTTGAAGGGTCTACTTCAAGCAAGTTCGCTGCTGCGTTAAGGTATGGGCTAGCCAAAGCTTGTACAGTTTGGCCTTCTTTAATGCGTTGTGCAAATGGCGCATACATTGCAATAGCCTGTTGCTTGATGTAGTTTTGCTGCTCTTCAAGAGTAGTATTTCCCTTTTGTACACCACTGGCTGCATTAGCAAAGTAGTCAGTTCCAGGGGCAGCTTGGCCATTGGTAAGATACTGTGAAGCTACACCCATTTGGCTTGCATAGCTTTTGAGAGCGTCAACGGTTGAACCAAGAGTGCCGCCGTACACGCCCTGGTCTGTCTTAGCAAATCCAGTGTGGTT